>Ga0256786_1000025_pt1 | contig 145872 bp, 266 predicted proteins | sample MC6MC0937MT_FD_186053 | JGI IMG/M metagenome (GOLD analysis project Ga0256786, IMG submission 186053) | Metatranscriptome of enriched soil aggregate microbial communities from Iowa State University, Ames, United States - MC6-MC0937-MT... | ecosystem: Environmental > Terrestrial > Soil >...
CTGGGATGTATTGAACGTTACGGATACGAACCCATTTCTTAGGAGCGTACAGTGCAAGAGCGCCGTACCAAAGGACAGTGAACGTAGTTGTAGCATTCATTTGCGCTAATGGTAGTTTCATCATTGGTAGTAACTCTAGTAAGCTAAGAACTTGAGGAGTCATTTCACCAACGAATACATCAGTTGTTTCTGGAATTGTTTCGTTGCGGTCGATTACTACTAACTCATCTTGGTCGTTACGTTTTGAAACTGGGAAACGAGCGATTAAGAAGTAGTGACCTGTTTCATTACCACGACGGTATACAGAGATGAACTGTGGAGATGCTTGGTATAAGTTAGCTAGTTTAACAGTTAACTTAACTTCACTTTCAGCTGCTGCAACTGTAGCAATAACTTCGTCAGACGGTAATGATTCTGCATCGTCAGAATGAACTACAACTTTGTAAGCTTGCTCTTTGATATCTTCCGGACGGAATTTACCTTTACCTGCTGCAACTGTTGCTACAACTGATGCTGGAGCTTGAGGAGCGTTAGGTTCAATCATACGACCTTCTACTAAGATATTATCATTCTCCATGATTGTTGAACCGTGAAGATTGATAGCACCACGAGTAGATAAGAATTGGTTGATTGAGAATCCAGTAGAGAATCCACCAGCTTGTGACGGTTGAATTACACGTTGACGGTCTAGTAAGTTATTCGTGAAGTCCGCTTGCACCCCAATCGGCATAAACGCATCTGTAGCACGACCGTAACCTTTACCAACGATAACTGCTGCTTTGTTTAAAGTTTCTTCAGTTAAACGTTTACCAGCTAAGTCAATTACGTTTGTATCTTTATCAATTAATTTAGTTAATCCATCAAACTCTAATCCTGCTTGACTATCATCTTCTGCCGATAATGCTGCATCTCCGTAGAAAATACCCCACTCGATAGATTTTGCAATAACAGAGATTGCGTCTTCTGTCAAGATTGACATTGGGTCAGCGATGTTATTCACAAGACCAGCTGCGATAGATTGTTGTTTAGTGTCAGATAAGAATTTCATCTGTACTGTCTTTTGACGGATATTAGGGTCATTGATACTAGCTACCCCAACCTCACGAACGAAACGTGAATGACCTGTACGACCATGTTGGTTAAATACAGCATACTTAGCAACAGTTGAATTTACTTGCTGCTTATTAATTAATGGATAAATCGTAAAGTCTGCATTGTCATAAGCAAGCATTTTTACTTGGTCTTCTAGTAATTCACGACGTAATGCAGCTGCGTTTTGTTGCGTGTCAGGAGTGATACCTGTACCAGTTGTAAACGACTTGCTTACAATCTCAGCTAACTGGGCTTCAGCTTGCTCAGGCAACTTAACCTCTTTTTCTTTTTCTACTTTTACTTCAGTCATTATTTTTATCTTCCTTTCAAAGTGGTTTGTATTTTATTCACAATATTCAAAATATTCTGTTTCCTCACTATAAAACTAGTATATCATAACAAGAGGAAGTAGCTTAGGAGGAGTCCACTACAACCTCTTCTGTACTTAATATAACACTTAGTACTACCTTTTTCTAATTAGTAGCGTCCTTCTACAATTGCTTTGACAGCTGATTCATCTTGTTCACTTGCATATCCACCTTTAACACGGTTAACTACGCCAAACAAGAATCCTTTTTCTGTAGGATTAGCTTTACCAGACTGTACATAGTTAATTACAGAACCGATATGGTCGGCAGCTTTAAATACTTCCTCTTCTACTTCAACTTCAACTTCCGGAGCATCAGCAGATTTAGCAACGTACTCTACGCCTTTACCATCTAAGTCTTCATCTTCATCCATAGATTTAGCTACAGCTTCTGTTTCTGGTACAACTACAACTTCCTCTTCTACTTTGGTTTCTGGAATTTCTAACTCTACCTTTTCTTTATCTTCTTCTTCTTTAACTTCGTCGACAACCTCTGCCTCTTTAACCTCTTTAGCTTTAAGCTCTTCAACATGTTTAGCGATGTTCTCAATCATAGGAAGTACTGATTTTTCAATTCTCTCTAAACGTTCAACTACAGATTCTTGATTCTTGGCAACAGCAGTAGTTGACTTGACAACTGATTCTAGGAATGTAATAAACTCTGCACCAATTGGTAATGCTTCCGCAGATTTAGTAACTTCCTCTTCTTTGTCTTCGGATTTCTCTACTTTCTTTTTATCTTTCTTTTCAGTCTTTTCTTCTTCATGCTCATCACACTCTTCGTCAGACTTTTCTACGTCCTCTTTGTCTTCTTTCTTTTTATCTTTATCTTCTTTCTTTTCTTCCTTAGCGGACTTCTCAACAACTTCCTCTTCTTCCTTAACCTCTTCTTCTTTTTCTTTTTCTTTAACTTCCTTTTCCTCTTCCTTCACTTCAACTTCCTCCTCTACTTCTACTTTAGGCTTTTCTGGAGCAATTACTTCTGTCTGAGCCAACTCCATTGATTTTGTTACTTCCTCTAACTCTTTGTTTAATCCTTCAATTGATACTGTCATTTTACATTCTCCTTCATAATTTTATTTTTAACTTCTCGTAATGCATCGTCTCGTGACATACCTTTTGCTAATTGTAAAAACAATACTGCACTTTCTGGTTTGTTTCTTCCCATATCATCTAAGTGTTTACCAATCTTTCCCCATACATCCTTAAACTCTTTATCAGACTTTCCTTTTAAAGTCCAAGTTAGATTGTAAAGACTTCTAGCGAAATTCTCTGGACTTAACGCACCAGCATCAATTGAATCCTCAGGTGAAATGCCATATCCAGCTGTGAACGATTTTGCGAAGTGTTCCCACACTGCATTAGGATTAGCTGGGTTAGTAGTAACGGCTACATTTGTTACGCGTAGTTTACGCATAATACGAGGGTCGTCTGCGTCACGTTGTAAACAGAATCCCTCAACTGAGAATCCTAGTGTTCTAGGGACACCGGAAGTTTTAATATTGTTTGCTAAGTCCCACATACTTTTAGCGTATGGGTTTTCTTTGTAAAGTTTACATTCTACGTATAACCCAATATCTTCATCGATGTATGTCCCATCTGTAGGGACTCCTACTTTATAGAAGTCTCCTTGTTTATGTTCATAGTTTATATATCCATGATGCATAAAGTAAGAGATGTCAATGCCTTTAGGGTCTACGATATCGTCCTGTCTATCTAAATGTTGTGTAGTTGCATATCCGCGTAGATACCAAGAACGCTCATCAGGAGAGTCGTCATTCTTCTTAATAGATTCTTCAATATCAATCGGAACGAACATTGTAAATGCTCCTGTGTTTCTATCAACAAGTGTTTGCATCTTTCGTCTCCTTTCTAGAGGTACTTCCCTTAATATAGCAAAAGTACCTCTTTGTTTGGAGTTTTATTTAAAAATTCCGACAACTTTGTCTTTAATATCCCATACGAGGTAATAAAGACCAGCAGCTATAGTAACTAAAAACTCAAAAGCGTTATCGCGCATTACTTCTTACCTCGCTTTGCATCTTCATTCACAGTTGCTTTATTCTCACTCTTACCACCTTGCTTCATAGCAGTTCCGGATTTAACGCCCTTCACTTGTCCATCTTGCTTAGGTTTTCCTGCGTTACCATTAACAGCATCAGACTTACCATTCATCCCTTGCTGCTTCATCTCGGACATCTGTTTATCATCTGACTGACCTTCGGCTTCTTGCTGCTGGGCAATCATTTTCTCTTGCATGATTTGACCTTTAGACTGAACGTGGTATGGACTGTTGATTACATCTCCACCTTCGATTGCGCCGTATCCTAAGATAGCTCTTGCCTCGTTGAATGTTAATCCAACCTGAGTACGGAGTTCTAGTAACTCTAGCGCTTCTTTCTCTGTAGCGGCGTCCCCACCTACGAATTGGAATAGATACTCATCACCGAACTGTTTTACGATGTACTTGTTAATTGTATCTTCGATGAATTTAAGTAACGGCTCTAGACCTTTATCACGAGATATACGGTTCTTCTCTTTGGCAGACGTTTCATTTAATGAGCTACCTGATGAACCTGTGGCTCCTCCTCGGTTAGGGAAGTTAATCTCTGATGGGTCAATTGCGAAAATACTACACATAACGTTGATAAGGTAGTTTAACCATCTCTCAAATTCCATATCCTTAGATGATTGTGTCATATTGATAAAGTTTACATCTTCAGCAGATACAACTGGAATCTTCCAAGCTCCGTTTACACCAGAGAACATTGATTGCCACTCTCGACGGAATGATTGCAACGCAGAACGTGATTGTTCTTGTCCGGTCTTAATGTGTAATAAGCCTCTTGTCGTACCGCCCTGAGCGAAGTAACGAGCATTGAATAGTTCGGTATTCTCATGATACTGAAGATGCTGTAAGCATATCTCAAGCTCGCTATAACCGTATTTACCAACTGTGATATCTGTACGAGGATTGTGAACCTCCCACGCCATCTCGTTAGATTTAAAAGATGCTACCTTCTGGTTATCAATCATCTGTACGTATTTATATGCGTCTTTACCTTTTGGTAGTTTACCATTAGAGTCTACTGCTGTAAAAATTGTTGATGCATCTCGAGCAGCAAACCTAGCTAGTTGTTTCTCTTTATTATAAATAAGTTCAAAGTTAATTTTATCGTATATTAGTCTATCGCGAGTAATCTTTTTAATGAACGTCCTAAACGTGTCTCTCGTCAAGTCTCCGTTATCTACGCCAGTGTACTCTAGGAAAGTCTCAATCTCTTTAATCTTCGCTTCCTCCGCCTTGCTAGGGTTCTTTAACGGGTCCTTAAGTCGAACCTCATATCCGACACCTTTAGTTGAGTACCGCGATGGAGTACAGAACATTGATACTTGATTGACACGTGTGTTTATGATAGCGTTGACTATAATATTCTTTCTGGACCATAACTTAAGCGTATCTAATAATCTATAATCCCCATCTCTTGATGGTGCTTCTTTATAATCTGGATTAACTGACATGGATGCGAGATACGGTTCCTCATAACCTTTTGTTCTACCTATATCTTTTTTGTCTCCAGATTTAGATACTACTTCTTGCTCTAGTCCGTTAATCATGACTGAGAAGTCACCCATGTCTTCTGGATTTAGAATATCCAGCTTTGACAGTGTGGTTGGTTTCTTCTTTCTAAACCACTTAAACGGATTCATTTATTCTCCACCTTTACTTTTATTCGCTACTAAATATTTTCCTAGCGTTCTTTACTTCATAGTAATCGGATAAAACAACTTCCCCTAAACTATCTTTTAGCTTCACTTTTGTATCATCTTCGTCCGACAATCCTAAAAGTGTATATCGGTTATTTTCTAGGAATATATAAACAGTGACTTGTGTACCACCTAATAGTTTATAGTACGTAACTACTTCAATCCAAGAATAACCTCGAGATAATAAAGTTTTAGCTGTTTTCCATTTTGCATCAGTTACATGAATTGACAAATGGTTACACCTCTATCTTGTATAATATAATGGTTACTCGTATGTATTAATTATAACACTATTCTATGTTATTACCTATTTGTGGACATAAAAAAACCCTACTATAGTTACCGAACTAGTAGTAGGGAAAAAATAACCAGAGGGGGTGTTTCATGAGTACCGAAGTAATCATAAACGTTCAAACAATAAAAGGGGTTGAACAAACATGTTACCGCATACTTGTTCGAAAGGGTGTATAACAAACAAAAGAAAAAATAATGATATCCGTTCAGTCGGAGGAGAGAACATTGATATCTAGGGTTGTAAGGGGGAGCAACCCTTACAATATCTATATACCACTATCTTAATGAAAAGTCAATACACATTTAAAATATTTTATTTATATTTGACAAAGGTGAATTGCTTATATAAAATTAAAACATACAGCTGAACCGGATGTTTATGTTTTACGAATTTCTCTATATATTATATTGTTAAATATATATTATTAATAATTAATTAGTTATTATATATTATTAAACTATATATAAATAGAAGACTAGTTAAAACATAAACCCCCAACTCCGTCGGTGGTTTTAAATAAGAATATGAATATATTAATAATACAATATACTTATTAACAAAAGAAATGAACAGTATCAGATTAGGTTTACAATATATCAGTTAGTCTATTATAGACTACATCAAAAATTACATAATAGTTACGTGTTTTAAACCGTTGGTATCACTGGGTTTGTACGGGTTTTTTGTTAAAAACAAAATGTTTTAATTACAATAAAGAATACACTAAGCATTACGCCTAGTGTATCAGTTTGTTAACGATATACAATTTTAAACGATTGGATATTTTGTGCGACAATGTAAGCAGCATCAGTTTTAACTACAGCTGCTTTATATGCTAAAAATACAGGTGAGTTAGAACCTCGAACAGCGTTACCAATTGTTGCTTCTGGTCTATCTACGATACCTGCCGTTACGAATAAATCATAATGCAAGAACCAAACCTCACCGTTTTGCATCGTTACTTCTACATCAAATTCTCTCATTATAAAAACCTCCTATTTATTTGCTAAACTAAAGATATAACTTAGTAATCCACCAAGAACAACCATCAAAGCATTCTCAACTAAAGCCCGTTGCTTATCACTGCCTTTCTCTCCGCGCATCTCAACAGCGTTAAGTTTTTGGTTAAGTACTTCAATCTTGTAAGCTAGCTGAGATTGTTTCTCTCCATTAAGTGCGACGTTTTTATCAAGTTCATGAACAATATCTTCTAATTCCTTAACAACTTCATTCATCTCATCAGAAGTACCTGCATGTTCTTTTAAAATCATCTCAATCTCTTTAATCTTACTTTCTAGTTCCATAGCTTTCATATAAATCCTCCATTCAAGACTTATTTTCCGCATTTTATAATCCAAGTATACCATTTATCAAAGAAACTTTAGAAAGCTAGCCGTGTTTAACACCTCCTTTATCGCGAGAAGCCGTTAAAGAGCTAACCATAACCGTTGACATAACCCCATTTTTAAAAGCAACAGAGTCGTACTTCTGCGCGTTGAAGAGGACGATATCTGCTATAATAGAGGTATACACGATAACAATGAACGTTAACGCTTTTACCGTAGGCATCAGTAATCTAAAAATAAAACCACGATGCAGTATAGAAGCGGTTACGAATGATATGTAGATTGCAACTACATACATGATTATCGTGAAAGCAATAGACAGTACGAAATATAGCATAAGGGTACCTTCTTCCCACGTTCGTTGTGTTTAATATAGCGGTTGCTTTTCCAATAAAACACACTATCTTCTATATTAGATACAGTAAAGATATTTCTCAATGGAGGTTATTGGAAAATGTGGAGTAAACATACACGAGAGAAGTTTATTATTATGCTGGTTTCACAAGTAATTGGTTACGAAATAGTACACCTAGTATCTCAGCATCACTCGAACGTACATGTAACTACAGTCTTATCTGTATGTACGGGTGTCGTTGTAACATGTTTAAGTCTATTGGTTTACGAATTAGCAATTAAGAAGGAGAATAAAAGAGTTCGAGACAGATTAGAAAGAATCGCACATCAACACAAAATTTAGGGAGGATTTAAAAATGAAAGATACATTAGAAGAAATGTTTGAATCGGTACAGGACTACGTAGAGACTAGTTTAATGGTCACTGTAGATAAGCATAAAGAAGGAATAACACCCTCATATATGGTTGGCAAGAATAGAGTTGCAGATTTAGATGGGTACCAAAAAACGAAGAACGACTATAAACATGTCTTGACACTTGTTATGACTAAGATGGCTGTAGATTATTACAACAAACCACATTTCCACGACAAAGAGAGACAATCCATTAAGAATATTTTTTACAAGTACAATGTAGATTTAGAAAGCGCCATTGTTCGTGAAGGGTTAAGCTATACTACAGATTTACTGGATGAGCTATTAGCAGAAATGATTGTGGAACTTCCATTCACATATGCGAATGCGCTGTTCAAAAACGATAAAGTATATGAAGAGTTCCTAGAAAGTATCCTAGATGCATACGAACCTTTCATCATTTTCTTAAATGCAGAGTAAAAAAGAGGTTCTAAGAAAAAGAAAGTATTTGTTTAGTATAGCGAAAACGAAGAATAGTTTTAATAAAGGGGATAAACGAGTACACACTCCTCGTATATGCTCATCTTGCGGGAGAGCTCTAGCTGAGTTCTCTCCTATTAAACAGAAGTACGTAACAGCAGTTACGCATATACATTGTAAGATAGAGTCCTGTGTATCTCTAAATGTTTGTAAGGACGTACAGAGTTGCTACAGGTACCTTAAAAAGAAAGGAGAACTAGAAGATGGCAATGGTGGATAACATTAAAAGAAACATGAAAACTAAGAACAATTTGTTTGATGCACAAGAGGAACTGCGTCAGAGCCTTAACTTAGGATTCTCGGAGTTGATGCTACAGTTTGCTAACCGTGTGCAGAATGGTGATATCAAAATAGATAACGTAGCAGATGCTGTACGAGCGTTCGGAGTGTTCAAAGAGTTGAATGGTATCGAGGATGTAATGGCTGGGCAGAACAAGTCAGGCGCTTTACCAGAGCTTAATATGCGTCAAGAGAAAGTTGTGGATGATTTTGTTCGAGAAGGTACGTTAATCAAGTCTGATGAGGATGGAGAAGAAAGAATCGATATTGGTAGTTTACAAGATGACGATGTAGCTAAGATGATTCGTGATATGGACATCGCACAAAATACAGAGAATGAGGAGACGTTCTAATGCAAAAGAGACCTTGGCAAATTGATATTATTGCGAACGACGATGTAACGCAGTACAAGTCCGTTAAAAAGTCTCGTGCCATGGGACTTAGTGAAATTAAACAAGAAGACTACAACGTGCTAGCTAAAGCGCGATGTGCAATATTTAACAATGTCATTATGGGAGTACCATACGATAGGAAGGAAGATTAGTAATGTCAAACATCACAGGAGAACTAATACAACGAATAGCTAAACAAACTTTCGGAAGGACAGACCTGACAAAAGAAGAACTAACATATATACTAACAATGGTGAACTGTTCTTCTTATTTATTGAAGAATCATAGTGTTAAATCACACCCAATTACATTCCATGTATCAGGTAAAGATGCGGCAAGGAGACAGGCTCACCGTCCTTGGCAGGTAGATATAATCAACGATACTCACCCTGATAAAGCTGTAATAAAATCTCGTCAGTTAGGTCTGTCAGAGGTTGGTGTAGGTGAGATGATGCACTTCGCGGACATTCACAGTTACGCAGGTGTTAAATGTCTATATACGTTCCCAACGAACAGACAGATGAAAGACTTTGTATCTACACGTATAAATCCGTTACTAGCTTCCGGATACTACGGTTCTATCACGGACCCTTATGTAGATTCGCTAGATAAGAAGAAAATTAGAAATAGCTTCTTAATCTTCCGTTCTAGTTCCAAAGCAGCAGCGGTAGAGGGTATCGATATTGACTACCTATCCATAAACTTACTTGTGGCTTGATGGGGCGACCCATCTCGAAAACTCCGTTAAACGGGGAAAAGCTAAGTCCGAGAGGATATGCCAATCCCGTACCAAAGAAGCCTAACGGCAGAAAAGGTCTAACGACTAAATTTCTAGGTAACTATCAAAATGGTGATAGTGAGAACTAGATAAGAAAACCTTGTATTTTAAGATAGTTGATGGTATTCTGTAGGAAAGGAGATGTTTGAAATGGCTAGACCTACAGACGAGTATTTAAATAGTAAAAGAAATAAATTCGCAGAAGACTTCATTAGGCAAGTCGAAGAGTTAGAAGGAACTAGGTACTCAGTCATTGGTGAGTATACTAAAGCTAAAACTAAAATAATGATGAGGCACAACGAGTGTGGTTTCGAATGGGGAGTTACACCGGACAATTTCTTAAGAAGAAGTTCTAGATGTCCTGACTGTAGCGGTAACGCTAGATTAACGACAGAACAATTCAAAGAAAAGATGAAAAGAGAAATAGGTGAGGAACATAAGTTTCATGGTAGATTCTATAGCATGAGAAAGAAGATATTATGTGAACACATACCTTGCGGGAATAAATGGTATGTCATACCTTACTCTTTACAGGCAGGGGTTACTTGTCCAACGTGTAATGAATCTAACGGCGAGATGAAAGTTAGAAAAATACTAGAGGCTAACTTATTATCTTTTGAACCACAGAAATCATTCCATAAATGCCGAACAACTAAATCCCTAAACTTCGATTTCTACGTACCGTCTTTAAACTTATGTATTGAGTTTGATGGAATACAGCATTTCGAACCAGTAGACTTCGCGTCTAAAGGTACTGCATGGGCGAAAGAACAGTTCAACGGTGTAGTTACAAGAGATTCTATTAAAAATGAATTCTGCGAATCTGAAGGAATTAACTTATTAAGAGTTAACTATAAAATGAATGATGAAGAAATAAGAGAAGCCATCAATTCTACTATTTCTAAAATACAAGGAAGTAAAGCGGAGAGTCTCTAACCTAAGCTAGAGATTATGATATAGTCTATCCCGTCTCCCTAGAGGAGAGTTAAAGTACTAGGAAACTAGCGGTGTAAGAGGGATGAGTATGACCGTGTACCAGCTTCAGCTGAGCAGTCTGCTATCGAGTCGATGGCATCATCTCAGTTCAAGATTATGCGTAGATGGTCAACACCAACTGTTCCGAACTACGGTATCCATAAATTGTTTGAAGAGTCAGACCAGCGTATTTATATGCACAAATGTGATGCGTGTAATTACACACAAGAAATAGACTACGATTTAAACGTAGAGTGTTTAGACCAGTCAGGCGTCGATACACTTGCAAAGACAGTTAGAGATGGTACGTATCGTTTTATCTGTCAGAAGTGTAAGGCTCCATTAGACAGATGGTATAATGGTCTATGGGTACCACGTTATGCAGACCGTTCATTAAACAACCAAGGTAAACGAGGATATCTAATCTCTCAATTAAATGCAGTATGGTTATCCGCCGATGATATTAAACGTAAAGAAATAAACTCAGAGTCAAAGCAGCATTTCTACAACTACGTTTTAGGGTTCCCTTACCAAGATGTAGCGTTAGCAGTTCAGCCGGACGATATACTAGGGCATAAGCGCGAGTACCTACCTAAGCCGCTTCACAATCGTGGAGACTACCGATTCATCTCTGTAGGTATTGACTGGGGTAACCGTCACTGGGTTACTGTACGGGGATTTAAAGATGACGGACGTATTGATTTAATCCGTATGTTCTCTATCGAGCGTGCTCGTGGCGTTGCTAATATCGAGGCAGACTTATGGCAAGTCATCAACGAGATTGCACCATACCAGCCAGATATTATTTGTGCGGATATCGGTGACTCTGGTAACTATGTAGACAAATTAATCCAACATTTCGGAGAAGGTATTGCTTACGGTGTTAAAGTTAACCCTAACCCTCGTTCAACAGGACAAATTGTTCCGGTATGGTCAGAGAACAGAAATATGGTTACAGTGGATAAGTTAACGCAGAATAAAAAGCATATTGCAGATATGAAGATGGGACGACTAGGATTCTATCAAGAAGAGGACCAGTTGTTAAAGTTGTATCTGGAACATTGGCAAAACGTAGTTATCCGAGATGAACAAGATGAGAAAACAAAAGAAATGTATCAGGTAATCATGGATAAAGGTCCGGACCATTTCGCTCAATCGTCTGTATACTCAATGGTAGGAATGGAGCATGTGCTAGAACCTTATATTAAGAAGACATTCGAAAACGCGTTCGACTACACAGCATTAGACGTGATGGGTTCATCGGCTAAACCTGACATATTTGAGAAAGGTTGGTAAGTTCCGCTATATTAGTAAAGTCAGCAGGATACATGTAGTCTTTACTAATATAGATAAGGAGGTTATATTCTATGAATAAGCATGTGCGTAACGAAGTTTATTCAAACTTGTACTCTGAAGCAGAATCTACACAAAGCGGAGAATCAGGAAATTATTACACGAGACCTGAGACAGATGAATTAGTAAGAAAAGCAGTAGCACCTAAGGTAGATAAAGCGTACGTAACAGATGCTATAAAAGATTTACCAACAAAAACGTTTGTTGAACATGAGTTAGGTAAAAAAGCAGATAAAACTTATGTAGACGAAACTTTCGCCACAAAGAAAGAACTATATGATTGGGGACACCCTGAAGTCCCTCAAGGAGAGTCTTCTGAGGCGAATGTTAACACGCTAGATACTATAAAGAATGTCGGAAGGTATTCTCTAGCGTTTGATTATAAAGGAAACCCGCTACCTTCAGACGACTATGCTTTCTTGCTTGTAACTAGAAAGGTTGACAACGGTGATATCCGTCAAGAGTACTCGCACATCAATGTGAACTTTGAAGCAGATACCTCTACCGTAATGTTTGCTTACCGTATGTATGACACTACAAAGCAAGAGTGGAGCGGTTGGGCGGTCATTGATTCTGTTTCTGGAGGAGACATTACAGAGACTCTTAAGAATTACTATACTAAGAAGCAAGCAGATGAAACTTTCTCAACTGTTCTCGCTCATGATGCTTTGGCTACAGCTATCACTGATATTTATAACCAAAAAGTAGGGTATGAGGAAATATACACTAGAGAGGAGTCTGACGCTAGATTCGCTCTTAAAGGTGAAATCGTGGAACCTGTACCAGCTAAGAGACTACAGTTAAATATCGGGGACCGATTTAATAACGCATACGGAACTAGTAACTCTTATGCTACTCACGAAAACAACGAGGTATCTATTCATGTAGATGTAGCTAACGAGATAGCAGGAAGTGTGTTAGACGCTCAAGGCGAACATATAGAAACCATACTACAATCTATACTACTGTGTAGTTTAGAAAAAACATTTATGGATGAGTTAACTAGTAAAGGTAAGACACTCCAAGTCAAGAAAGTTTACATCCCGCATATGCTAGAATACCCTCAGGGTGATAACGCAGGGTACGCTTTTATGGGGATAACTACTGTAGAGGTAGACCAGAATGGACAAATATCTACAAAATCGCCTCTAGATATAAATAAAGTCCTATACTTCAGATTTGATATTGTTGCAGAAATTATAGATAAGTAAGGAGATGTATCCATATGCCTAAAACTAATGGAACGGCTGATTTATCTAAGTACTTGTTAAAGAGTGTCGCTAAAGAATTGTATTACAACAAACAAGAATCTGATGGTAAGTATGCTCTTAAAGGTGAAGTAGGTGAAACTGCATCATACGAATATCAAGACTTGAAAGATGAAGAGGGTAACTTCGTTTTAGAAAATGGCACATGGGCTATTGATAAAATCAAAAAGTCTGGATACTATTATGGCGGAGTATATGATGATGGTGACAATGGTCTTTGGTCTTACTACTACGTCGCGCACTTCCATCCTACAGACCCCTTAAAAGATATTATCATAACTTATAATGTATACTATAGTAGTGATATCAATAAATGGTCTAACAGACATCACGCTATTGAGATAAGTCGTAGAGTAGGGGCTTCACAGAAGTTCACGGTAACAAGTTATGTACCTTCAAAGGGAAACATAGAAGCTGTTAAATTTAACATTGAGAATATGTACAAGGCATATGTTAAAGCTTATTCATACTCAAAAGAAGAATCTGACGGCAAGTATGCTCTTAAAGGTGAAGGGGGTGGAACGCTAGACCCTGCGAATTACTACGACAAGAACTGGATTGACTCCGAACATGCAAAATTCCGGAATACTTTAATGAATCATACAGATGAACTTGGTAAGACGATGACTAGAGAGTTCTTTGACTCAGAAATTGTCAAGTACCTTAGTATACATGACTTCAACATAAAGTATAAAGAACTGGAAGGGAAGATTCCATCAACACTAACAGAAAATGTTTATAGTGCTACGCATCCCGAAAGTGTACATGTAGATGGAGTTAATCATAAGAAAGTAACGGTTATCGGAAAGAATGTGTTTCCTGACCTTAAATGTTTCAATCTAGGGACTGCGGCAATAAACAAAAATGTCTCACTGTTCAGTTTGCCAGCGGCAGCTAGACCTAATACAGTTAGGTATGTTAACGGTACATTGGGTAACTTTTCGTCAGGAGCATTCTCGAGTGTGGTCGTTAAAATAGATACTAGTGGAGCGGTAATGCTTATGTCAGGTAAAGATTTTCAAGTAGGGGATTTCCTTATCGTAACTGAAAGGTATTCTCTTGACTATATAAACTAGAAAGGATGATTTATTAATGAATATTAACACACAGTATTTAGTTACTGATAAAGCGCGATTAGAAGTTATCGGACCTAACTGGATGAACCCTACGGAGATTACGTTCCACAACACGTATAACGACGCTTCAGCTTCAGCAGAAGTACGTAACGTACGAAACAACTCTACAGGAACATCCTTTCACACAGCTGTAGATGATTTTGAAGTTCAACAAGTAGTACCGTTTGACCGTAACGCATGGCATGCGGGCGATGGTGGCTCCGGTAGAGGTAACCGTCATTCTATTGGTGTTGAGATTTGCTACTCTAAGAGTGGCGGAGAACGTTATCGTAAAGCTGAGTTAAACGCAATTGACCACATCTCAGATTTAATGGTACGTTTTGATATCCCAATCTCTAAAGTTAAGACTCACCAAGAACGTAATGGTAAATATTGCCCACACCGCATGTTAGATGAAGGTCGTGTACAATGGTTTAAAAACCAATGTGAAGCTATGGCTAACTCTAAACGTAACGGTGGAGGATATGTACCACCAGTAACAGAGCCATCTAAACCAGATACTAAACCCCCAACTAGTAGCGGTGGAGGAGCTTACGATTCTAGCTGGTTCACTAAAGAATCCGGTACATTCAAAACGAACACTGCGATTAAATTACGTACAGCGCCATTCACTGGTGCAAGTGTAATCGCTACATTACCAGCTGGTTCTACAGTTAACTACAATGGTTACGGTATCGAGGCAGAAGGCTATGTATGGATTCGTCAACCACGTTCTAATGGATACGGATACTTAGCTACAGGTGAATCTAGTGGTGGACGACGTCAAAACTATTGGGGTAAGTTCTATTAATAGATTAAAAGAATCCTTCGGGGTTCTTTTTTTTTTGTAAATAAGTGTTGCAATTTAAAAATATGTATGTTACTATAAGTTTGTAGCAAGGAACACAAACAAAAGGAGGAGAAACAAATGATTAAAGTAAACGATGAGTTAGTAGTAGTTACAGAGTTTCCTAATAAAGAAATTCTATTAAACGGTGGAGCAATTCAAGCGGCAGCGAGTCGTACGGATATCCCAGTTATCGAATTTAAGTACGAGGACAACAGCGACTTAATTAAATTGATGTTCGTTAAACGTCATCTTGATAACCACGGTATCAATGATAAAATGATTTTGAAAGTGCGATACATGCCTTACTCACGGATGGATAGAGAAGAAGGAAACTCAGTATTCACACTTAAATATGTAGGTGAGTTTATTAACAGTCTGAACTTCCATAAGGTAATGATTATCGAGCCTCACTCAAACGTAACGCCAGCAGTTGTTAACAAAACATTGTCGGTCTTCCCTACTAAAGTTCATTTCATGGAACAGACGTTGAAGATTATTAACTTTAACAAAGACGAAGATTACTTGTTGTTTCCAGATGCTGGTAGCCAATCGCGTTATAAAGATTTAAAGGGGTTTAAAACTCTGGTTGGTCATAAAGAACGAGATTTCCAAACTGGTAATATTACAAAGTTCGCAGTTTTAGGTGACATGGAGAAAGGTAAGAAAGTGTTAATCGTAGATGACCTAATCTCTAAAGGTGGAACGTTCGTCGGGTACTTCAATGGAAAGTATTCTGGAGCAGCAGTTACAGCTAAAGAGATGGGAGCTCAATCTGTATACCTATTGACCACGCATTGTGAGAAGACAATATTTGACGGCGAAATTCTTAAGACGGATTACATTGACGAAGTTTTCACATCAGACTCAATGCTAGATGAAACAGATGTACATCCTAAATTAACAATTTTAAAATAGTAGTTGACTATATTGATAGAAAATGATAGTATAAAAGAGTAGAAAAATAAAAAAATGAAAAGAGGAATTTATTATGACAGCAACTAAAAACCCTATGTTAAGAACTGATTTCTACAAAACAGGACATGCACCACAGTATCCAGAAGGAACAGAATTTATTTATTCAGTTTGGGTTCCGCGTTCTAATAAATATATGCCTTATACAAAAGGTGTAGTAGCTTGGGGAATTCAAGGGATGATTAAAGAAGATTTAATTGAAGCTTTCGAACAACACTTCTTCGGATTGCCAGAACATGTAGCAGTACGACAATATACACGAATCTTAGAGTTTTGCTTAGGGGCAGATAAAGCAAATGGAAAACTAGTAGCAGAGCTCCATCAACTAGGTTATCTACCAGTTCGTATTAAAGCAGTTAAAGAAGGTACTGTAGTTCCATTGCGTACACCTATGATGACAATCGAAAATACGCATAAACGATTCTTCTGGGTTACTAACTTCTTAGAAACTATTATCTCTAACCAGCTATGGCAAGCGATGACGTCTGCAACTATTGCTTACAACTACCGTAAAATTATGGATGCATTCGCTAAACAAACAATGGATGACCCAGAGCAAGTTAAATGGTTATTACATGACTTCTCAATGCGTGGAATGGGTTCATTACAAACTACAGAGAAATCAGGTTCTGGTCATTTACTATCATTCGTAGGTACTGACAGCATTCCAGCTATCGTATATTTAGAAGAATACTATGGTGCTAACGTTGAGAAAGAGCTAGTAGCTGGTTCTGTAAGTGCAACCGAACACAGCGTAATGTGTGCATCAGCAGATATTAATTTAGATGAAGAAGAAACATTCCGTCGTTTATTGACAGAAGTATATCCAACTGGTATCGTTAGTATTGTATCAGATTCATTCGACTTCTGGGATAACGTATCGCGTGTACTTCCTAATCTTAAAGATGTGATTGAAGGTCGTGATGGAAAACTAGTGATTCGACCAGACTCTGGTGTTCCGGAAGATATTTTATGCGGCGATGCTGGTGCGGATAACAAGTGGGCTCGTATGGGACTAGTAGCATCATTGGCTGAAATCTTCGGATACACAGTTAATAGCAAAGGTTACAAAGTATTACCACCATGTATTGGAGCTATTTATGGAGACTCAATCACTTACGAACGTATGCAAGAAATCTATAACCGTTTAGAATCTATGGGATTCTCTATTGAAAATGTTGTATTAGGTGTAGGTTCTTACACTTACGCTTACAACACTCGTGATTCTTTAGGATTCGCGATGAAAGCTACTTGGGCTCAAGTTAACGGAGAAGAAAAATTAATCCAAAAGAATCCTAAAACAGATGATGGTACTAAGAAATCTAACAAAGGACGTGTTGCAGTAGTTATGCGCGACGGAGAAATTCACACAATTGATAACTTAAGTATTCACGACAAAGAAGTAGAAGGAGACTTACTAGAAACAGTATTTGAAGATGGTAAGTTAGTTCGTGAACAAACATTAAGTGAAGTACGAGAAATCTTAGAACAATTTTAATTTAGAACCCTTCGGGGTTCTTTACTTTAGGAGGAGAAACAATGGATACTTATATGAATGAAAGTAACGCAGCATACAGGTTAGTAAAAGAATGGGAGCAATATGGACGGATAGTAGTAGCTTACGATTTTGATAATACAGTATACGACTACCATAAAGAGGGACATGATTACAGTGAAGTTATAGAACTGATTCATGAGTTACACGAGGCTGGTGCTTACCTTATGGTGTATACGGCACGACCTAACACAGAACTGTATAAGGTTAGCAACTACCTAAAAGAAAATATGATTCCGTTCGACTCAATTAACAAGATGCCCGATTTCTTACCATTTACCGAAAATAAGAAACTATATTATAATATTTTACTAGATGATAGAGCTGGTTTGAAAAGCGCAGTAAATATTTTAAGAACAGTATTGACTGTTAGGGAATTACGTGGTAACATGTAGTTAATGAGGAGGAGATATACATGTTATTCAAATTTATAGTAGAAAGTTCAAATGGAAAGAGTTACGAGTTTACTAAAGCAGCAGATACAATGCAAGAAGCTGAAGGTAACATTGACCAAGAGGCACACACTCGAGGTATTATTGGAGAATTAACCGTAGTAGAAAGGTATAACTACGAACTTGGAGGTAAATGGACAAGCCTAGAAGGAGTACCTTATGAAGACTATGACATTGTTGAACAAGCATTAACAGAAACTGTGGAACAAAAGTATGCAGAGTACATCGAACCAGAACCAGAACTGGAACCTTTAAAAGAGGAAGAAGATGGGCAGTACTCATTATTTTAAACTATGATATAATTGAATAGAGGTGATAAAATGAAAATAGTTAAAAGTGTACTAGAAGTACTATTAGTAATCTTACAGATTATAGTTTGTGTACCACTGTTAATAATCATGGCTTTAATATCAGTAGCACTCGTTCTAGGAGCTATCGCTTTCGGTTTAGCTTTAGTAATAATTGCAGCTCCTTTCGTTTTAGTTGGAATGGGATACGACTATATTAAAGAGAGAGTAAAAGGAAGACGTTAATGTGGCAGAGGCTCTCGCTGTCAATTATCTAATAGTGAAGATTATTATAATTGCTTTACTAGGTTACACGCTCATTCTGTTTTTTGGAGTTAAGAAATCAGTTAAAGAGCATAAAGAAGAGATACACTACAGCGATTCTATTAAAAAAGCGCTAGGTAAGCTTAGCGAAATAAAAAACGAAATTAAAGGAGAAGGTAGAATGACAAAATTAGACACTAAAGTAGAAGGCGTTAAGAATACAATGAGTTTAACAGATATCGTAACACGTAAGGCGACAGTATCTCAATACGGTGAAGTTATTGAATTAGTTGCGCAGCTTATTAAAAATAGATTTGAAAACTATCAGTTCACTCTGTACCCATCTTCAGATGAAGAGAAGACTCCACACTTTATTCAAATTGTTAGTAATTGGCATGATGACCCAGAACTTCACAAAAAGATTTTTGCTAAAGGTATGGACTACGGAATTGATATGAATACCTTACAAGAATTGTTCCGTAATCATATTGCTGATGGTCATGTAATTGATTTAGGTAGTGATGTAGTAGTTATCACTGATGACGGAGAGAAGTCATCACCTACTAATCTAAGCCCAATCCAAACTGGTTTAGAGGGCTCTGAGGTAGCTGTAATCATCTCGTTCGTTAAGAAAGAGCATTATAAGGAATGGGTTAAGAATACCTTCGAAGAAGAAGAAAAAGTTAAAGAAAAATTACAATTGGTGGTGAACAACTAATGGAACTAGGTAAAGAGGTAAATGAAGAGTTAGCCTCATTGATAGACGATGTTAAAGTTGAGAAGTTTCCGTCACGACGAACATTCTTGGAAAATTTCATTCTATCAGTTGAGAAGTTTAAGAGACGAGAAATACTAGGAGGTACTGTTCTTGAGGGTGCAGTATTCCTCCCAGCTGAGTTAGTACAAGCCAAGGACGCAGAAGTAGTCAAGATGATGAAGACTGCTAAACGAATCAAGAACACACCACACATGAATACTAGTGTTAGTATGGAAAGTAAGACTATCCCTGTAACAGCTGGTGTAAGTGTGACAGGTATCGAGATTGTATTCGGATTCAAACAAGATAGTGATTTTGATGATATTATTAAAATCGCAAACCATTTTAAAGAGAGATAGTAATTCTCTCTTTTTTTTTTATATAAAAGTATTGACATATAAACTCCTTTAGTGTATAGTAAACTTATACAAAAGAAAGGAGATAAAAAAATGGCTAGAGAGAAAAATACACACGTAAAGGAGACCAGCCTAAGATGTAGTGAATGTAACCATGTTACACGACTATGGAGAAGTGGAGGTCGAATGAAAAAGAGAGACCACACAAAAGACCTGCATTGTGTGAAATGCAATAAGACAACGGCACATAAAGAATTGAAGTTGGAAGAGGAAATACCAGCTTGGATTGTAGAATTCCAAAAGAGACACGAGGATGAGAGAGGGGATAGTTAACATGTTGAAGGTTACTAGAGAGTTATTAGATATCCAAGTTAAAGAGGCGTATAAATTACACGGGGTTACAGATGTACAGAACGACCAAACGTTCCGAGAGTTCATCCGAGAAAGCGAAAAAGAGTTCGAGATGGCACCACGAAATCTAGATGCGCTATCAGACGATGAGTTAAACAGCTATAGCGACTTCTTGGACGAGTTATGGAACAAGTAAGACTACTAATAACTGCATTCTTATGCGTGTTCTGGATGTTTGTTAGGGACATGAAGAAAAGCCCTTTCTTAAGCGGCTCAGAATACGCTAGCAGTTTTAAAAGAGCATCATTCACCTGTTGGCTGCTAGGTCACTGGTGGTTTCATATGAAAACGGAACACGGTTACTACTCAAGACACAAAACATATTTCTGTCCTGTATGTGGGGCTAAATATTTATATCATTGCTAAAGGAGCAAACAAATGACAACATTACAACAGATTAGAGAAAACGACGTAGACTATTTAACGAATGCTATGTTTAAGGATGTATTAACACATGGTGAGCGCAGAGAGGACAGAACTGGGACAGGTACTATTAGTCTATTTAATGTGAATCACACATTCGATTGCAGCAATAAGTTCCCTGTAGTTACAAATAAGAAGGTACCACTGCGAGTAGTATTCGAAGAGCTTATGTGGTTCTTAAGCGGAAGTACGGACTTAAAGTGGTTGTTAGATAGAAATGTCCATATATGGGATGCAGATGCACATAGATTCTATCAAGAACAAGGTGGAGAGTTAGACTTTGATAGTTTCATTGAGATGGCTAGCATCTACGGATTCGATTTAGGACCTATTTATGGCAAACAATGGACTGACTGGAACAGTGAAGGGTTTAATCAGATTGAATGGGTAATTAACGAGATTAAGACAAACCCAGAATCAAGACGACTGTATATCAGCGCGTGGCACCCGACAGCTTTCAAGAAGGCAGCATTACCTTGTTGTCACGTATCATTCCAATTCTATGTAAGTAATAAGGATACTTTGAATCTTAAATTCTCGATGCGTTCTAACGATTTATTCTTAGGTTACGCATTTAATGTAAGCTCTTATGGATATTTGTTATTCTTAGTAGCGGCTATGACTGGATTAAAAGTAGGCTCGCTAACGTATGATGCAGGGGATGCACATATCTACTTAAATCATCTAAAACAAGTAGAATTACAAATTTCTCGTAAACCATTCCCGCAGCCACAACTTAAAGTTAACGGCGTGAAAGATAAGATTACAGATTACAAGTGGGAAGACATGGAATTCACGGAGTATCAACACCATGAAACTATCAAAGGAAAAGTATCTGTGGGCGAGGTGAAAGCATGACAACTAAATTCGAAGATGATATGTTAAGCCTATACATGTGGATGGACCGTAGAGCGAAGAATGGACATGTAACTAAAGATATGGTAAAGTACATGATAAAAGAGTTCCAAACGGCGGTTAAGCGAGATTTCCCAGAAGAGATTGCGAAATATAAGGAGGAAGCAAAATGAACAACGTACAATTATTAATTAATGAGTTAAAGGATATGCAGGTGTTATTTGATAAAGGGTTTATGAGTGCAGCGGAGTTTGACCGCATCAAGACCACGATTAATCAAGAAATTGAATTATCGGAGGTAAGATAATGAGTTATAGTGACATCCATCACCCGTTTGATAAGTTAGGTATTAAACATAAAATTGCGATTACAGGGTTAGCTCGAACAGGTAAATCAACAGCAGCTGACTACGCTAGTGAAATGTATGGTTTCTACGTATATGACATGAGCGATGACTTGAAATTAGATTATAATAATGAAGCGTACTCTAAAGGGGCGTCTACCTACGAAGACCACGAAGGTAAGCCTAGAGAAGGATATCAACTATTCGGTCAATTAAAACGATACGTACACGGAGATGATTACTGGATTCATAAAGTGCAGGAACGTATCTCACGAGATTCGTTTGCTATTAAAAACAGAAAATACGAATCTGGTCCAGTAACATTAAGAAATAACCCACATCAGAAGGTTTTGTTAACTGGTCTTAGGCAACCTAATGAGTTCGAGTACGCTCGCGCGAACGGTTTTACTATAATTAGACTGGAAGTAGATGAAGACATCCGTATCGAGCGTATAAAAGCGTCTGGTGAGGTTGCAGACGAGAAGACTATTAAGCATGAAACAGAGCAGACATTAATGAACGAAAAAGTAGATTACGTAGTTAAGAATAACACGAATAACCCAGAGAATATGATTGACTGGTTGGATGAAATTATTAGAGATACTATTAACGAGGGGCGATTTTAATGAGTAGACGAGAAGAGTTAGAGAATAAGTTGTCAGACCTTAAAGAGAGTCTGGAAGTAGCGGAAGGATTACTAGATGAAGCAGATACAACGTGTAATGAGACAGAATATGAAATCGATAGTTTAGAAAGTGAAGCTGAGGCATTGCAACGAGATTTAGACGAGGTAGAGAGCCAACTGGATAGCATGAGAGATAAACTAAAAGATGATGAGAGAGAATACACACGACTAGAAGAAAAGGTAGATAATGTAGAAGCGGAAATCAGTGAAGTAGAGTATCAGCTAGATAATTTAGAGGAAGAGGAAGAAGAGTAAAATCTTCTTCTTTTTTTTATATAAAAGTATTGCAATCTAAAAAACTATGTGTTATGATTAGTTCATACCAAATAAGGAGGAGATAAAATGGATACAAGAGCTTTTGTCGTATTTAAAGAAATCAAAGAATGGGAAGTAGAGCATGGAGAGTCATTTATTGACCATTACGGATACAATATTGAGGCTCCCGATTTTATGGAGTGGGCATTAGAGAAAAAGTTAATTACAGATGCGCAATTTGATGGTTGGCAAGATGCATACCCTTCGTTAGAGGCAGATGACCCTAACTATTACATCATGACAGATGACAAAGATGTGACTTGGGCATTAATAATTGATGTGGAACGTACAGAAGAAAGTGAAGATAAAGGATTGATATATCTAGCTAACTTTATTGCAGAACGTGATGACTTGTTAGAAGAGTTTAGAGAATTTATTGATGGAGAGGACGAAGGATATTGATTATCAGCAGCATTGTAGCACGAGACATGAATGGCGCGATTGGTCGTAATAACGAACTATTATTTAGAGCTAAAGAAGACATGGAATGGTTTAAGAAAAATACAATGGGTAAGGTTGTTATCATGGGTTCTACTACACACCTATCAATCGGAAGATTCCTAGATGGTAGAATCAATGTGGTGTTAACTAGAAACCCAGACTTCGTACCATTAGACGAAGATGTACAGGTTTTTAATAATATTCAAGAAGTTTTAAACAAATTTAAGGATGAAAAAGAACTTATGGTAATCGGAGGCGGTCAGATTTACGAGCAATTTGCTCCGATGATTAATCGTCACTATGTGACAGAGATTAAATACAAGTTTAAGGACCCAGACACTTTTTATCCAGATTTCGATAAAGAGGTGTATAAAGAGTTCTTCCCTAAATTTAATGAAGGCATAAAGATGTATAAAAATGATATTGAGTATGAATTCAAAGTATATAAGAAGGTGGACTGATAATATGTTGATTATTGATAGTGGGTATTTAGAGTTTAGAAACTTTGATAAGGCTGTAGAAGGTCTTGAACTTGAGTATGGATACGAAGGTATGGGATGGGAAATGGTTAAAGCTAGCGGAGACATGGATGTGTTATTAGACTTCTTGGAATCTGATGGAATTAACGCGGAGGTTGAATGATGACATTTTTTCTAGAACTATTGGGAGTGATTCTGGATACATTAGGAGCATGGGCGCATTCACAAGAGGAGGATAATAAATGAATATTAGAATTGGAGACAAGTATTTACTAACATCAGATACACATAATATTATTATCAACGAGAAGGTAAAAAAAGTACAAAAGAAAGACGAGACAGACGAGGCGTTCGCGGAGAGAAACAAAGAAGACAAGTTTGCAGCTACAGGTTATCATTCTAATGTGGAGAAGGCATGCATTCACTTATTGAACCAAGTAGGAAAGGAAGAGAAGGATACTATCCTAACATTGGACATGCTGGTCCATGAGATTAGACAAGCTAAAGAAGAAATAAAAGAAATGGGATTATCTTTAGAAAAGCCTTTACAAGACTAGCAATCTATGATAATATATAAATTGTAGAAAGTGGTGATGAGATGAACAAGAATATATAGACTCACAGTCATCATAAATAATAAAAAAAAAACTCGGAGGTAGTTAATATGAATTTAACAGAAGTTAGAGATTTATTAAAAGATGTGTTAGATGGCGGGAGAATGACGAAAGAGAATAAAGAGAAGTTAGCTGAGGCTTACCACCAAGTTAACGAAAAGGTAGAAAAGAATAAATACCGTGATGAGCAGCGCGCTAAAGGTGGAGAATTTGCAGACTATGGTGTGTCTGCAATCATCAAAGATATGACAGGCGCAATGAACATCTTCAATAAGTACCCTAAGGCTCATAATTGTGCAGTAGACGATGTTAAGCACTTAGACGGAATCCGTCAAGACATGTTCCATGACGCAGAGTTTTTACGTAAAGGTAAAACGGTAGAAGAGAAGGCAGCTAAATGGGACGAGCTAGGACGAGCAGCAGAGCGTCGTCGTGTAGCTAAGGAACTTATTGAAGCAACAAAACCTATTAAACTATTAATGGCTAAATACAAGAATAATGACATTGCTAAAGATATGAGAGATTTATTAGCTCAGCTACGTAACATTGAAAAGATTCAAAGTGAACGACACTACGAGCCTCGCGTTCTAAATGAGATGGAAGAGGCATTTGCACAGGCGAAAGGGGTGAAACACTAATGAGAGACATTGCAGGTACACTACTTTATAAAATATGTGATGCAGTAGGGACATTATCCGTTTTCTTTATTATAACAGATGATTTTAAGGCGAAATACTTAGTAGCGCTAGGTATCAGTACGATAATATCCACATTACTACCATATGAAGTTAGTAGAAAGGAAGGTTAATAATGACAAGACATGCACGATACAAGCAACTAGGTAAATGTACAATTAAGCAAGGAACCATCAATAGCATTATGCTGCGAACACCTACGATTGAAGAGAATGTATTTGTATTTAAGAACATTGGAATTCTAGTAAAGTCAAATAAGAAGGTGAGACCATGATTGAATATAACACATCAATGAAAATGAAGGTTGGTATGATTTTAATAACTGTTCTATATTGTACGTTTAGTTTTGTAGACACACCATTTCAGTACCGATTAGCTATGTTCGGTCTGTTATCGTATCACCTGTACCTATTTTGGGAACAATATGTGATTCTACCAAAAGGAGCTGGATATAATGTTTAAGGTTCACGATAAAGCGGTAATTAGATTTTATGAAAGATACAATGGAGCAACATATGTAGATGGTAAAGTTGTTAACATTGATGACGATGTTATAGTAGTTCATGTAGATAACCCTATCAAGAAGGAAGGAGAGCCGAAAGTTAAATCATTCTTCTTCGATAACAAAACGCTAAGAGAAAAGAGTTCGCGAGGATGGGATTCGAGCTATCCTATGGATTACGATATGGAACATAATAGAATTACTGTAGAGCTTTTAAGTAAAAAAGAGGCTCGTAAACACAAAGCTAAATATGTGTTAATCCATATGAAGAACGGAGAACAGTTGTGCTTATATCATGAGTACGAGTCTAGTATCGAAAGTTTACTAGAAGATGATAATAAGACATTAAAATTCTTCAACTACGAGTTTACTAAATCATTTGTGATTCGATTAGATGAAACCATTATGTTTGAGGAGGATGTAAAATGAGCGCTGTAGGTGTTATTTGCGGACTAAACATTTTAGCGATTATCGCTTGCTTGTTCGTATTATGGGCAGAATACGATTACTTAGAAACTACAAGTAAGATTATTATGCTCGCAATGTCGTTAATAAATGTTATTAGTCTACTAATTAATATGGGTATGATACGATGAGTTTACTATGCAAATGGTTTGGGCATAAACGTGGAGATGTTAGACCTTGGAAACCTACACCTCTAGGAATATCTCGAGGGTATACTAAGGAGAAGATAGAGGTATTATTTACCGTAGAGAGTAACTGTCCGCGTTGTGGCGCGAAAGAGACAGAACTAAAATGGTTCAGATTAGAAGAATGGGAAAATAGATACACATATAAAACGATGGGCTGTGAGTTCTTAATGAAGAGAAACTTAGATTAATTTCTAAGTTTTTTTTTATTTTCTCTTGTAATCTATGGAATATTATGCTATTATTTAATCATAAGGAGGAGATACAATATGGAATTTTTAGAAATAGACCTATTTCACAGATACTGGGTATTCCACACAGTAGAGTACTACCCAAACGGGGACTTTGGTGACATTGTATTTACATCAGACCATTGGATGGACGTAGAACGACTGCTAAAAGAGCCGGATATGGAGACATTGCAAGAGTTCAATTTATTCTTACAAGACTACAACATTATGGTGTTCGATTCGGAAACGAAAGAGACGTGGACCCCTAACGGAGGTTGGACGGAACACAGACCTAAAACAATACAGAAGGTGGACTACTAATGGCAAAACATTCCTTGACATTTTATAACAACGGTGTTACACTTAGAAAGTACGGAGGAACAGCAACGGACATGTATTACATGGAGCGAGATTGGTGGAACACAGCGCACATTATGTTCCCTCGTATTATGGAAGGCGAGTTAGTTTTAGTAAGAAAGTATAATGGTAGAAAATATGTTTGTGGTAGATTTATAGTAGATAAATTTGGAGGGATAACAAATGCTAGCGACAATGGAAAGACCGAAACGACTGGAGCCAAAATCAACATCACCTGTGGATGACGAGTATTACGTACTAGTACTAAACGGGAGACCTTATGGTTCTGGTCGTATGGACTACATGAAAGAATTGATATGGGACAGGCTGTTTTGCTTCCCTAAAAACAATGATGAATTTAAAGTGTTAACAAAAGAACAGGCAAGGAAGGAGTTTATCTATGTTTAGAGAAAAAATTAAAGTTGTCGATAAGAACGGTTTAGTAGGTTACCATTTTCATGAGCAGTTGATGACATTCGGGACACTATATCAGGGTTGTGTTATCCACTTACAAAAGGAGCCATATGTTGTCGAGATGTTGGAAGTAGACCATATGCATGTAGTTACAATAAGAGTACGGAGGTTAGGACGATGATTAGAGAGCGCGATAGAGTTTATTTAGAAGATGCAGGATACAAGTACGAAGGGTTAGTCGGAGTAGTAGAAGAAAACCCATACAGTAAACAGGTGTGGATTAAGTTCCCTAACCATGAGAGCTCTGTTGTTATGCCGCTAAATAAGGTTAAGTTGTTAGATAGACCGTTCCTATCATTCTTCGACGCCATCAGAATTGCAGAAGAAGAGGATGTTTTAGTTTGTGAGTATGCTGGATACCAAAATATCGTTTGTGATGATAAGTACGCATTCACATGGGAAGAGAGCCAAAAGACGGTTAAACTTGTCGGCGAATTTATCGGTATGAAATGGAAAATAGCCATTGACAATTAAAGATGAGTAGTGTAATATATACCTATAAGGAGGAGATAATATGTTACAAATAGTAGATAACGAAAATAATGAAGGCACATTAACAATTACCGAGTCAGGAGATAGACTTAAGTTTAAGGTTAGTGATAACAACACGGACGAGCAGTATTCTATTAAACTGGGTTATAAGAAACTTAAAAAGTTATCAGACAAGTTGCACGATTTTCTAAACACAGAAGAAAACGATATCGAAGACGGTGCGTCTATTATCATTACAAAGAAGACTAAGTTCTTAGAGGTTGAGCTTTCATTTGTAGATATCGGGTTCGTGGTAGGTACGATGGATGGAAGTAGACAGGATGACTGGGAAGTTCTATCGGTCCAGCACCATCATTTGGAAAGCATTGTAGAAAAGATTGATGATAAGTTAATTTCTCTGGAGGAGGATATGCTTAATGTTTAAAATTGTCGATACGACTATGGCGGATGAGTTTATTGAAGGTAAACTAACTAAAAAAGGTAATATAAAATTAACGATTATCGGTCGAGAACAGAGTGTACATGATGATAACATTACATTTAAATTAAAGTTCACTAATGAATATGCAACTAGATTTGCAAGATTACTCGAGCATATAGCGTTTGGTAAAGTTAGTGAAGATATTATGAACAGGAACACGTTTAACTTCATCAATGTCCGTACAGGTAGTCAAGTTAAGTTTAAGACACATGTATCTATGACAGGAGATACGATAATGGTTAGTGTTGTTGAGGAAGATGAGGGTGTAACTAAAATAGTAACATTGTCGATTACGCGAGAAGATGCGAAAGCGGCGGTAAATGCCATCGATGCGAAAGCGGATGAATTATTAAAAAGAAGATACAGACAATAGGAGGAGCTATAATGGATAAGTTAATAACAGTTATTTCTGATGGTAAGTATGGCGCAGATAAGGATAAACTAAATGTAGAGTATTATCATAACAACGAAAGGGTAACGTTTTCTGTGATTGAGGATATTGGAAACATACAGCCTTATGAAAAGAGTACTAAACTGAACCATAACCAGTTAGAAAAGTTCATCTATAAGTTGACAAAAACAACAGAAAAGTTTAGAGAGAAACTAGAAGATTATACACAAGAAAGTGGTACTATCTCTGTAAAAGAAAGATTTGTTAAGAAGAGTAGTAGAGCGTCATTGTCTGTATGGGGTAGTGGAGGAGAAATTGGTATAGCGGTAAATCCAGATAATGCGACATGTGCTGTTATGTTCATGACAGTAGACAAGGCAGAAAATTTAACAATGCAGCTAATCGAATTAACAGAACTATTAGAAGGAGGAAATTAATATGTTTATTATTCGCGATGTAGATTATAATGATTCATACTTGAGAGTTGACCTAGCACTAACGGGAATTGAGTTTAAGTTTGTGGATGGACCAGAAGAGGATGATGAGCTAACGGTAATCCTAAATAAAAAGCAGTTACGACGAGTAGTAGATATTTTAGAAGGTCGGACCACTAAATCAGTTGGAAACTATGTAAAACTACCTCAAATTAGCGAAAGAGAGGAACTGGATGTGTGCAACCTACGTTCATTTGAACAGCATATGTTAACATTAGAAAGGGCAGCGCTAGGTGTAACATTCACTCCCGAAGATAAAGATTTACTAGTGTCATACATTAATCATTATCTGGAGCAGTAATATGAGTATAACTAGGTACGACCATGACGATAAAGGAGAGACTATTAAATGTCTATTCTTCGATACAAAAAGATATAGATTATTATTTGCATTATCAGAAACACTATGGTATACTAAAATTATAGATTTGAAGAGGTATCATTACATCGAGTATAACAGACAGAGAAAAGAGCTCTTCATATTTAAATTAGCGATTAGATGGGGGAGAAATAAATGATTAAGAGTTTTGATTTTAATAGTGACAGTGAGAATATTTTCGCAACCATGCACCTACGACTAACAGATAAAGGTAAGTTTAAGTTAACGATTAGAGAGTATGAAACAGAGGGTAAAACAGGTAATAATAGAAAACAAACAGCTGTGTTAGATGTAGCCGAAACTCATAGACTTCTAAACAACTTAGAAAAGAAATTAAACGAGTACGCTCACCGTGCATCGACAATGACTATTACTAGAGAGTACTACTCATCAAATTATCTAGAGGGCGTATCAACTTGGATGCTAGAGGATAAAAGTTTGTTCGGTATGGCAACGTTAGACCCAGTAGACATCCACAATGTAGCATTCTTCAAACTTAGAAAATTCCAAGAGGTAATCGATGCAGTTAAAATCATCGCAAAACGTCAGGAGGAGATGTCACGTGCCAAGACACTCAAGGAATAGACAGTTACGTAAGATTCACTCCATTATGGCTACTGTAGGCGGTACACTAGAGATTAGACATAACATAGAGGGTGTATATTTTATGGATATGGATGAATCGTATGTGGAGATGCCATACGTGCAAACCACACATAGAGAAGTACGTAAGCCGAATTATCGTATAAGAAACACAAAACGATACAAGATGGACAAGTTAGGAAACGTTCTACGAACTCCTAAGTCTACGTATCTATTCGGGGAGGTTTACTTTAGAAAGGATATGCGTGTCATCTTCTTCAACAAACAGCAACCAGATGCACACAAAGTAGATATGTTAGATTACAAGACTGGAGAGGATGTAGTATGAACGCGATAGACTGTAATGGTCGTAATAATGAACTATATACTAGGCAGACTAAGAAATTAAAAACACGAATAGAGCTTACTTCGGTTAATAGAGGATTATCACTATCTGTTAAACTTAATCCTAAACAGATTGCTACAGTGATAAGTTTTATAGAATCGACAAAGGTTAGAGCAGATAGCAGTACACAAGACAGCAAAATATTTCAAAATATAGGAAAGAAAAGAATCATTTTTACTTCTTTAGCAGGTACAAGGAATTTAGAGATTACTATAAATAGTTATAGGAACATCGGAGAGATTCCACAACATTTCTTGACTGTACGATTAGATGATGCCGCCGCCAATGTACTTCTATCAACGTTATACGCAACTTACTACAAAGCATTGCAGCAAGGTAAACTATGATTACGGTAGCTATCACTCTACTAATAATCGTAGGTGTGGTAATGATTGTTCTGGGATGCTTATTTAAAAGTGACAAGTTGTCCCAGACATCCGCTATAGCTGCGGTAGGATTCGGTCTAATCATATCGTGTTGGTCTATGTTTCTGGTACTAATGGTACTTATCTTTATTCTAGGAGGAGATATAAAGTGAACTTCGAAGTAGGTTGGATATCTCTAGTTAATAATACGATAATGTCTCTATTCTTTTTATTCTGTATTGTAATTACATTCGACGAGGTAAGGTATTCACGATTCGATACGAAAAAAGATAAGTTTATAGGTGTTGTGGTTCTATTAGTACTAACGGTGTTATTCTTATGGACGTTAAAAGCAATAGGGAAGGGGCTTGGACTATGAGTCAATTATCAACAATAGATGCAACAATGGTATTCTTTCTAACATGGGCGCAAGGATTATCGTATATGGTATGTGCGTTCATGTTATGTAAGGGGCTTTACACGACGATACAGAAGCTTTGCGAGAGACGTAGTCTAATTAGTCGAGCTGGATGGTGCATTCTATTAATAGTCATCCCAGCGCTATTAGGCTCCACACTATGGTTGTGGTGGGAATTCTTAGGGATGAGTGCAGCCGACATGATTCAACTATATCAAAATCATAAAACTTCCTAACGGGAGTTTTTTTTGTAGAAAAGTGTTGCAATTATAAAACTAGAATGGTATACTAAGAGTAACTTAAAGGGAGGTAGTAAATATGAGAAAATGGAAATGTGCACACACAACGTTAGGAACTAACAACTACGATATTCTTAAAATTAAAGTAAGTAAGAAAGGCAAACTGATTATTGCTATTGGGGAAGAGGAGCATAACAATAAAGAGAAAGTGAAGATTACACAAGAACAGGCACAAGAACTATCTAGCGGTATGGAAGACGTGTTAGAGCGTAGGCGATGCAATGTAGTCCAAGTTAATGATAACAAAAGTATAGATGTGGACATGATTAACTGTCTAGGAACGCCACATTACTGCTTCGGTATCGAATCAGAGTACGACTTCGAATCGGTACATCTCGAGAGGAGTCAATTCGAACAAGTCTATGAGCAAATCCGACACTTCGGTATGGAAGGAGAGTTACTATGATAGGAGTTAAAAAGATGTATCCATGCGCACATAACGAGGATTTATACGGAGCGCAAGAATTTATGACAATTGGCGTTAACAAGAAAGGTAAATTAGTATTAATTCATACAGAGCGTGATTCAACAGAGGAAGTTACAGTTAAGCTGCCAATTAAGAAAGCGGTAGAGTTCCGGAATCAACTTCGTAAGGCTGTTAACGAGAAAGACGACCGTCACTTCGAACTTGAGCATAAGAAGTATTATGTATCTGTTGAACGAGCAGATTGCACGGGTAAGGAAATTCATATAGTCATACTTTTAGAGGTTGACAAAGATGAGGTCGTTACGGTGCACTTAGCACAAGCAAACGCAGAGAGTTTCCTAGCAGCTGTAGAACAAATCATAGAACATGGAACTTTAGAGTTCCAGCCCGTAAACCGATAAGACGAAATTTATAAACCATATTTTAGGAGGAGGATACTATGTTTAAACTTAGACCGAAAATTAAATTCCCTTGCTTTTATAACGACCGAGCGTTCGACCAGAAAGACTTCCTTATCGTAAAGGAAACTAAGACTGGGATTAAATTTACCATACAGGACAAGCTAAACGGAGTAGAAGTAGCAATCAATGTTCCTCTACTAAACGCGATGGAGATACGAACAGCAATTAGTTCAGCTATGATAGGAACGATAGACGAACGTTTCGACATCAACCATAACATAGGTATATGGGTGCGTGACACTCGCGCGTATAACACGCCGCTAGTATCCCTACTATTAGCAGGACTTAATGACTCCGAGAGTATCTGCATCACAACTAAGCAAGCATTGCAGATAAACAACTTTATCAAGGAGGCGTATAACAATGGAATGGCGTAATTGGAAACCGCGCTTCTACAATGGACAAGATGTATACATTATTACTTGGTTCGGTTATGAGTTGGTGATTTCTAAATGATTCTATTAGGGCAGATATTCTTTGTTGTATTTGCATGCTTCGGGTGGTACGCAATATCATGCACGGTAGCCTTCTTGTTTATGTATCTGATGAACGCCTTCCAAGGTATGGGTTCTACCGTAATTGAAGATAATGATATTGCAGTCGGTGGTTTTATCATTTGGATTCTATCAGCAGTAATTTTATGCTTTACAATTTAATAGAGGGGTGTTATAATGACTATAGGAGAGTTAAAGAGTTATATAAAGGACATGGATGACAAGCTAGACTTTATGGCATTCGACCATAAGACAGGAAAGTATACGTCATTCTCGTTAGTTAAAGAGGATTATAGTTTAGATATCGAAGTAAATATACTAGAGGAGGAACAATAATGTTAACAATTAATACGCATAGAGATAACGCTTATAGTGACACAGTCATTATCACAACGGAAAGAGACAACGGTAGTACGGTTTATGGAGTGACAATCATCGAAAGTCGTACGAAAGACATCCAGTACGTGCAGCGAACGATATTAAACGAAGGACAGATGCTTAAGTTAAAGTATAACATTGCACAGATGCTAGATGGTAAGGTTAAGCCAGAGACAGAACTGTATGCAACTAGACAAGACAGAAGTAGAGCAGTATCAGTTATTAATTCAACTACAGACCGTATCGGTATCGCGATTACGCCACGTCATGCATTAAGCGCAGTTACATTTATGTCGCATGCACAAGCAACGGAATTATTAGAATACTAGGAGGGTTAATATGAGTATCCGTAAAATGATGATTGAGTTTTGTTATATGAAGATGAGAGAACTTGGTGACGAGTATGTAGTAGGGTTTGAAGAAGTTAGTACAGCAGAGTTATGCAGCATGTATAATCGATACAAACAAAATAAGCGACTAGGGTGGGTGTGGTAGTATGACGAGACATACACGCAACAGACAAAGACGTCTAGCAGCAGAAATGGAGACAGGTTTAAATCATGATTTCTTTATGAAGGATAAGAACCTCACTATCGCTAGATATAGAAACGCATTAACTGGTAGGGAACTGGATGTAACATTCACATGGGTTCGAACAAAACGACACAACTTCGTATATGATGAGGTTAACGGTATTACAGAGTATCTTGTAGACAAAAATGTAATCTCGTGGGTATCACAAAAAGGTGGACAACTATTTAAAAGTAATATGAATCCTAAAGGAAGCAGTATCATGACATATCAAGTCAAGAAGGTGGTGTGATGAAGGATTATCTAGACATTAAAGAAGAAGTATTAGTTGACAAGATAGCTGCTGTAAAAGAACAAATGGATTTATGTACTGACAAAGATGTTAGGGCTCACTTAATAGAAATCAGAGCGAAACATCTTAAGGAGTTATATAGGCTTATAGAAAGAAAGGAGAGATATCTACGCTATGGAGGTAGTTCACGTTAAAGATGTAATACTAGGTCAGTTCGAAGCAGGAGCAACATATGACATTCGTGTGCAAGACGAAAAGACAGGTAAAATGGAAGACTTATTAGACGTGCTTGTACATCAGGTGTGTGAAGATTATCTCGTTATCCAAGAAGTTACAGGTGAGACAAAGAACCTATACTGGGTAGTGATTATTATGTTCATCTATAAAGGAGTGAATTCTGGTGTCGTTCATTAATAAATTAATTTGTGCGTTGTTCGGATGTAAAATGGAACATAAAGGTAGTACTGTTATGAAAAGGTTTACGATAAGGTACCACGTATGTAAGAGATGTAACTATCGTATGGAAGAAACAATCCACCATGACTTAATGATAGATAATAGGGGGGATTAAGATGAATCCGGAAGAACAGGAGTATTACGATATAGATGAAAAGAACCGTGTAATACTACGAATTGTAGACGATAGAGAGCTCAACCTAGTAGAAAGAGGACGACAATTAGGGGAAGCAATAGAGGAATGCGTAGCAAATGGTAGAAGTGAATCTACATTCCTAGAGATATTCGTTAAGGAACTAGCAATCCTTCAACATATACTAGGAAGGTTTGATAATCTCCGAGAGTTAGATACAGAAGGTTACGACATTGTGAACTATATAGACGCGTATCTAAAATGTAATAACGCAGTAGACCAGATTAAACACTTAGGTAAACATAGCCTAAACATCTGGAGTGTAGGAGCAGCTTATGAGAAGTTCATCTATGATAAAGGACTAATAGAAGTCTATAAGTCTATTTTAGAAGAATTTAACAAGATTTAGTTGACTTTTCCATATGAACATAGTATTATAAAGATAACAAGGAGGGGGAACAATGAAAGTAGATGAACTAGTACTTGCAGATGTGGATTATCCCGAGGAGGCACAGCTAGTTGCGAGAATAGAAGAGGATTACTTGTACATTCTAGCAGAAGACGATAAGAGCATACCTAGAGAAGGGAATAAAGAGAATAGAGAGTTCTTTATAGGTAAGTTAACAGCACAGAGAATGCACGACCAACTAAAGACCATTAGAGCTCCGTATACAATCAGGAGACAAATACACACAGACCTAGAAGGGAATGACTTCTACATCTCAATACTAGCTGGTACTCAAGAAGTGTTCCTAGTAGATTACGAGACATATGTAGGAGCAACAGTTACCTACGAGGATGCAATTAAGTTCCGAGAATACTTGTGGATATTCATTAACAAAGAAGAAATAGGGGTGGAAGTATGAGATACACACGTAACAAGCAAATGGAGAAAGCAACAAAAGGTAAGTTCGGTAGAAGTATCCGCACAGGAGAAAAATTAGGTATCCATAATGTACCTATTGCAAAGTTTAACCTAATCGAAATGAACTTGGACAAGTCTTTTAGATGGGAGAGCGGATTTGAAGTAGAATCCGTACACCATAAAGGTAACTATCGTCAACAGAGGACGTTCGGGTTAGGTAGATTCGGTAAATTTAAACCATTCTACATCTATACGTTTGCACAAGTGTCATTCGAACGAAAAGGTAAATCAGAGAAGACAAGAGTATACGTTTCGCACCAATCAAACGGAAAAGTAAAAGTAGAGGAAGTAATTGCAGAAAGCTGGTGGAATAATGTACAGTAAACATAAATTCTATTGTCAACATCATAATAGCCAAGGTGTTCACGACGAGTTAATCAAAGTACACCTTAAGTCAGAGTTTGAAATGGTTGTAAAGTATGAGGATACAGATTGTGAAACTAAATTCAAACTAGTGTTAGATAAACACCGTGTAGAGCGTTTTATAAAGATGTTAGAAGCAGCATACCAAGGAGAAGATGGTTATGAATCTCCTAGCATTTTAATGGAGGATAAATACACAGAACTGTGCATCGAAAACCAAGACTGTGCAGCTTCTATGCATCATGTAATATCATTTGAAGACGATTCTCTGTACGAATGTGTACATCTATCTTCTAGTGACCTATTGTTACTTAGTGTCATTGTAGGTAATCTAAATAGAAAGATGAACTACTAATGAAAGAACTATTCGAATTCTATCTGTCACTAGCAGTTATTATTCTAATTGGGTATGCAGGGATTAACTCTCTTGTATACCTAATATGCGCATATATAGAACGGAGGAACAAAAGATGACTAGACATACTCGTAACAGACAATTAAAGAAGATAGGAGTAAAGCACTATAAGTTGAACGTAAGTATACCAGTTAGATGTTACCTAGCTATAGCAGAAGGTGAACTGGACCATACGTATAATTACTATGAATACGTACCTAACTTTGTACTACCAGCAAAAGGATTCAAGAACTTCCATAAAACTGCATTGGAGAGATATGAATGACTAGACATACAAGGAATAAACAGTTAAGAGACATTAACAAAGAGATGTACGAGAGCTACGAGATTAACATGAAAATGCCAACTAGTATTATGTTCGAGAAAGGTGCAGGTAACATTGATAAAGATTTCATGTGGTTACGTAACCCTAGATGTGAAGTATCAGTTGAACGATGGAAGAAGAAACGATATAAAGAGAAAGATAGATTTAACATTCACACGAATATCGAGAACTTAATTTTCTTCGGTAAGAATGGTTTTGTCAAGAGTAAATATAAATAAGGAGTGATTCACATGACAAGACATACACGTAATAGACAAATGGTAGAGGTTAATAGACTTAACCCTAAGAAGAGATTGCATGTAAGACAAGAGATGGGTTTTCTAAACGTGTCCATGAAGTCTGTATACGCAGAGCCTAAAGTATGGGACCTAGACCCTAACTTCCACGCTGAACGTTTAAACGTAATTCGTATCACGCATCGTAAAGGTGATTTTGCCTACCGTACAAATAAACGTATTATCGATAAACATCGTAAGCAAAAGCATAAGGAGATATACGAACAGTTAAATCATGGAGACAAGTATCCGGTATTCGTAGTATATAACGAAGACGGTACACCACACTTCCATGCTATGACGTATAGACGTACACTGAAGACAGTATATTATCACACTGTCAAACAACCACACATCTCCGGTAACGGTAATTACTTTAATAGAATACTAGGAGTCACTAAACGAGGAGAACGTTATTACAGCAGCAAAGACTTACCTAGAGATATGGTAGGACTGTTCGATGAGTGGGGATACAGACTAGTGAGAGAGAATAACGATGGTACATTCCATAAAACTTGGTAAGAGAGATTACAATGTTACCATAATATGGAAGTACTCCATAACCAACGTTTAAAATTTTCTGGAAAATGATAGGGGGTGGGTGAATGGGTGTTATTCTCATTATACTAGGTATAGGACTTTTAGTGTTATGGTATATTGTTAACGACGAGGTAAGTAAAGCACAGAAAATAAAAGACCAGATAGGATATAACCCTAGTACGTTCGATGAGATGATGAACTTTATATTTGTAATGGTAACTATCATTCTAACAATACTATACGGCGTGTGTACGGTGTGTTATGTTATGGGGGTGATATAGATGATAACACTGTATATGATTACTACTTTAATTGTAATGGGGTGGGGTGTTAAAGTAATCTGGTATATGTGCGAGGATGTTATAACGGACCCAGACCCTCCATCAGATACTCATGTAGCATATATCATTGTTATGGTAGTACTTGTTTCATTTATGGAAGTAGGTTTGTCAGGATTACTTGCAATGTTCTGGAGTATGTGGTAAGATATACTTATAAATAGATATGGGGTAGGTATTATGGGTTTACTGTTTGTTCTCGTTATGATGGGAGTAGGTATATACTTCCTTAAGTTAGTATGGGATTACGTATCAATATTCGGACTAAAGCTAAACGGAACATCTGTTCTGCTTATTATTTTAAGCGTATTAATTTTTTGTCTGGAAATTTTCCTAATATGGGTACTTGCAATTGCTTCTAGAATGTTGTAAAATAAAAGTATAGGGGGTGGGTATCTAGTGATAATCTCAATACTACAGACTATACTATTTCTTTCAATGATAGCTGTTTGTCCGATGCTACTATATGTAGCTTGTGTAAGACTAAAAACTGAGACGGTAGGAGATAAATTATTTGTGGGGGCGGTAATAGTCCTTACATTAGCTGCTGAAGTAATATTGTATTCATCGTTTACGATGCTGTCTACTATATAAAACTTTTTCTCAGTCTCAAAAATTTTTACCTCAGGTACAGTGGGGTACAAATAATACTTGACATTTGTATGGGAATTTGGTAGGGGCGGGGTTATAGCACATCTGGTCGAGTATGTCAAGTATGCACATCGAATTAAATTTGTCAACTAATAATTGGAGGGGGTACCCCCTCCAATATACTATTTATTCCATTTGCGCAAATTGTCTATTAAGTCCTCACACGCTCTGTCTATATGCTTTAATCCGCTATCCGTAACGTGTTCACCCTTAACCACTCCTGACACTACTGCACTAATACGCTTGGACACATAGCCAGCCTCAATCGTAGCAAGTTCACGCTTTAAGCCGCTCATACCCTTACCTATAAGGTTGATAGCGTCCACTATACCCACGTGCATATGAGCAGGTAATACAACCGAGTATGTCTTTCTAGTAGTGTACATAGCACCAAGCACCTCAGCATGCTTAGCAATAGTTTCAAGTTCAATAATAGCCAGTTCTATATTAGCGTTCATAGTAATCCCATCCTTATATAATAGTATTTGTCAAGCGTTAATTATAAGGGGCTCAGCGCCCCGACTAGCAAGTGTATACTGATACTGCACCTTCGATATCGAAGTACTTTTTAAGCTTCGTACGCATCGCCTTAGCTGCCTTAACTGCTTCCTTCTCATTGTAGTACGTACCGAAGTATACGCAGAACATATAATTCCCATTCTCATCATATGCAGAGAATTCGCAGTCATATACTTCCTCTCCGTCTTCGTCGTTATTATATACCATAACTGTATGGTAGTCAGCGTCTTCCCATTGCTCCGCTAACTCCTCTTTATATTCTGCTTTAATAGCAGTAATATTCTTGACATCATATGGAAGTTTAACCTCTTTAGTTTCTTCCTTAACCGGATGCACTAAAGACATTTTATCGTTATCTAAATCAATTGGGAACCAGTCTAAACCATTGTCAACCCATGCAATATTACCAGCGTCATTTAAGTCAACCATACGTCCAGTGAAAGAACGTCCATCTAAAGTAGTAACCATTACCTCTTGATTCATCATATCAACCGCATTAATTGTGTTAGTCATTTTCATCTACCATCCTTCGTTATGTAAGCTAGCAAGGTGTTTCCCTGCTGCTCTTATAATATCTCATATATCGACGGCAATTGCAAGCACTATTCTTAAAGTAAAACTATTCATAATTGTCAGAATCTTTTATACAATTAAATTGTCAGAATATTACGAATAAACTATTAACTTGACATAAGTCTAATAGTATGATAGATACACGCACGCACACTCATGCAATATAATAGGGCATTCTAATTGTCAGATAGTTTGAATTGTCTGATAACTTCCCATAACATACTATTGGCTGTTTGTCAAATCTTATTTAAGAGCCCTCACAAGCCCGTACAGCGATTCTAGGATATCCCACTAGTATTTGTATTAGGAAGGCTGCTAGAAGCCCATACAGAGCAAATAGCCTCCCAAGCCAGTCATACCAAGGGCTCACAAATTGACAGACTATTCTAACAGCTTACCATTGTCAGATAATTCATACTATTCTAATTGTCAGAATATTAAGACTGCTATTACTATCACATACACTGCTCCTTGTCAAGTATACAGTGTATTCTAAATTGTCTGATAACTTGAATAGTCTGATAACTTAACAGCAGTTCAGTCACCCAACAATTGTCAGAATATTCACGCTAGTGATAATTGTTTGAAAAGTCTGACTAACATAATAGTTCGAATTGTCAGTTAATTCTATTGTACACCTCTACAATTGTCAGACTATTTGAAACATTCATACTGTTCAAACTGTCAGACTATTCACAATATACCGAACATTCTAATTGTCAGACTATTCAATCATTCGCAATTATCAGACTATTCATAATAATCAAACAAAAATCACCGAGGGTTTTTAAATAAATTATCAGACAATTCAAATAAATCCGAACAATGGCAATATTTAGAGCATTTTAATAGTCAGACTATTTAGAACATTCATACTATTAACGCAATTGGCAATATACTAGCTATTCTTATTGTCAGACTATTCATACAACTTACCTACATGTATATTGTCGGACTATTTAGAACATACTAATTGTCAGACTAATCTTTTAACTTGACAAACTGCCTCATCTGTGGTATTTATACGTGAGCTAATTGTCAGACTACTCAATTTGTCAGAATACTTACAATATTACGCGTATTCGACAGCACTTTACATGCGTCAACATAAATGATATTCTTATGGAGCAGGACGAATAAATATTTGTCGTCTTGTGTAGCAGAGGTATAACGACTGAATTGTCAGATAACTGCTAATAGTACGATGGGCTTGTTTGCTCATGTACTAAATGGGACAAGGTATACAATTGCCCATGTGTTCTAGGGAGCTACTAAGCAACCTCGAGCCTTTCCAGTGAGCTACTAGTAGATTTAATGATTACATAAGAAAAGCCCCGCAATCGCTGCGAGGGCTCTTTTGTTGTTCATAATACATTTGTACTAGTTAGTTTGTAAAACGACGTGTAACGGAGTGTGAGACACCTTAAAACACCTGTACAAGTTTGCAGAACGGGCATATACTCGTGTACAAGGATGCAATCTACTCTATCTAGCATGAAGCGTGTATCCGAGAAAAACCTGAGGCTCTGATATCAGTCTTTCAATTAGTTGTTCTGATATAACTCTTTAGGGAGGCTCTGATATAGTGTTATTGTAATGATTGATATTAATTAGTTATTGTAAGGCTTCTTATTGCCTCTCTGTACGCTATTGCATCAGTCTAGTGTAATACAATCCCCTTAACACTGATAAGCTCATACAAAGGAAGTGTGAACGCCTCACTGTTATTATCCGTGAATTCTACCCATGAATTATGTTGTTCATGTACATCATATATAATACGTTCTAGTTTAACTAAGTCCGATGTGATAAACTCACGTACCTTAGAATCATTACCCATTATCTTATACTCCCTATATACAATATGGAAGTGTGTTGCATCTTCCTTTAATGCTTGTAATAGTTCTTGCCATTCCATAACCATTGTTGATGAATAGTATTTGATTGCCATTTATAACACTTCCTTATATAGTTCTATTCTTTTATCACGTGCTCTTTGTTCTTCTAATAAAGTCGCCACACCTCTATACACGGGATGATTATATTTTACGTTATCTTTGTTTTTATTATTCATTAAACTTAATCGAATATCTATTACCGTTTGTATTAATGTAATCGCCTCATCAATTGGAACTGTTACAAATACGCGTTCTTCTAAAGGGTGTGCGAATACTGTTGTTTCTTTCAATGTTTGTTCGAAATCCATTTTGATGTGTATAAGCATCCAACCTACCGCCTCATCAAAGCTATTGAAGTTACAATTGAGTTGCTTAATGTCTTTGACTGATTCAGTTGCTTTCTGTATCCATACTTGTTCTTTAATGCTTAGTTGTTGTACAGTGTCTACATTGATTGTATAATCTGTATGCCCTGTTTGTAAGTAGAGCATGATATGTTTTAATGCTAAACGTTTAATAACTGTTAACTCATGACCTTCGAAACTGTACATATTCTATCGCTCCTTTTTCGCTATGATGAATGGTTTTCTTTTCAAGTACTTATCTAGTGCTTCCTCGTTTGGGAAGTCTCTCTTTTCTTTTGTACCACCGATAATGTTAATTAACGTTACCTTTAACATATTACATTCCCCCTTGTATTGAACTGTTTACGAATTGTCTTTCTGTGACATCCTTGTTCGTATTGTTTCTTTTCTTTCTTATGATACCTGTGTTTACTAACATTCTTGTTATTTCATTATCTTTACTGAAGTATGCATGCGTGTTATTTCTTCTGTGTTCTTCTTCTCTTAGTTGTTTTAGTCTGTCCTTACTACGTTTAATAATATGCTCCAGTGTAACAATTTGCGTATCTAGTTCTTTATCTGTCCATGTGCTTATATCATTTACTTTGTTTCTTTTTATCATATACACCTACACCCTTTCATTATCATTTAGTTATTGTTTAGTCTTCGTTTAGATAATATTCTTCGTAGCTAAAGATATTTCCCCCGAGGTCTTTGTTTGCTTGGTCACATCTAGCCTTTGCTTTCTCCTCTGTACTGTAAACCCCTTCAAAGTCGTTCGTATCATACCCATAATTAGATGTAACAATGTATACGTATATCTTGCCATCTTTGATTGTAAGCTCTTTTAATAAGTCTACTAATGATAAACATATCGCTAATTCCTTTTCCTTTGTCATGGTTATGCCCCTTTCATTTCGTTTAAGTACATGTTTTGATAATCAATATATCTTCCATAGGGATAACTAATATATTCCCCTCATAGTCAACGAATCGAATGTGTGTTACCTTTAACGCTGTGCTATATACAATCTCATGTAGCTTGTACACTGTTGTTACTAAGAACTTTCTTTCTGGTTTTCCCTCTTTACGTCTGATATGTGTTACCATAAAGAATTGTGTGTCTCTTGTTCGGGGTCTTGCTAGTGTTTTCATGATAACATCATAACTTGTTATCTCCTCTGACTTATATAGACCTAACATTATAATATTTCATCCTCTAATCTTTCTTTTGTCGCTTTACTGTTTAATACTCGCATCAACCCTATATAAGCGTTGTCTAAATGATTATTTATCTTGTTCCATTCTTCAAAGGACATTTCCCCTTCACTACACCCGATACTTATTTTCTTTTTAGCTGATTCAATCAGTTCTAATGTTCTATAAGAGTTCATTCTCATTGTTAAATTCCCCAATCTAACAAATCTAGAATCGTTTGTTTGCTGTCTTGTGATGCTATAATGTCACTGCTGTTGTATGAGAATGTAATAGTATGATTCCAGTTATCAATTGACACTTCTAATTCGTTTGTACCATCATCAAAACGAATGCTGTTATCAATGTTCACCCCGTCAATGTAATCATAAAGAATATTTTCTTCTTTCTTGTCCAATAATACTGTATAATTGATTCGCTTGTGTCTCTTGTCCTGTACATCTCTAATGAATTCGAATTCAAGTTTTAAATCACTTGTATTGGATGACTTAGTGAGCGTCAATGTGTCTTTGTTGAACTCCTCACAGATTAAACAAATAGAAACGTCTTTTTGGTGTCTCATGCATTTAACCCCCTTTCTAACTCATCTCTAAACTTACTGCACGTTGTACGGTTTAAAGCGATAGTGTCAACGCCTATATAAATGTATGCGCGCTTTCTGGCTGCGTCTGATACGATTGCAACTGTATCCTTAATGTCATAACCCTTGTTAATTTCTTCATGTACATCCTCGTACATGCATATAGATAATGTTTTGATAAGGCGTAACGTTTCAACACGTGATAATAGTTGATGTTTTGTAAGTGGTTCTTCATTAAAGATTACATGCATGAATAGGTTTGTCATGCCTTTGTCATTCATTGCCACTGTTAAATTATCACTTTCCATTACATCACACACAATATGAAATTCATTTACTTTTGTCATTATAATCTACCATCCTTTATAATTGTTTTAGTTTAGTGTTGCGCGAAATACCAAATACCTTGTAATTCTTCTTTTGTAAACTTTGTAGCAGCTTTCTTATAATCCCCTTCGCCTAACAAATTGACAAATGTCTCTGCCTTTTGTTCTCCGCAAAAGTCTGCACCATTCCATACACGCGACACCTTAATGTTATGAGGTAAAAACCTTAATTCATTATCAATTGCATGTACATACTCTAATTTATTAGCTGGTTTCATAGTGTAGCACCTCCATAGATTGCGAAGAATTCTGCTTTACGCGCCATTACCTCCGGAGCTGGTCCGAACTGGTTATATAGGTTGCAAGTGTCTTCGTAAAGATTTTCTAATGCTATGATTTCCTTAATCCAAGCAATACGATATTTTTTGAATTCATTGTAACGAATGTCAGTAGGACTTAATTGAACTGCTTTATACAATCTATCCTTCTCCTCCATAACATCAACACCAAGTGCATAGATGTTTGTAACCTCCTCAACCTTAGTTGGAAAAGCTTTTTCTACTACAGTACCATTACTTAACAAGATTTGTTTGATTTTCATTTTTAACTACCTCCGTTAATTTAGTTGTTTATGTATTTCTTAACTGACTTCATTGTATCATATTTATAAAGGGGGTGCAACCCCTTATTTTAAATTAGTTGAAAGAAATGTTTCCTTTAACTCTTTCCTTTTGGATTAAATCCATAATTTTCTCAATCTGCTCTAACACGAGGATAACACCGGAGCCGTTAAGCTCAATCAAAACTTCCTGTTCTTCTACATCATGACCTATACGCAAATCAATGTCATTTTCTTCATCATGTACAATACGTTCAACCATATTACCCATAACACCAGTATTTTGATACATTGATAATAGAAGTTGTGTGATTTTATCCGTGAACGATGCTGTTTGTTCTGCTGTTAATTGACGTTCAACACGCTCAACAGTTTCGCCCATGTCATCGTGCATTAAGATTGAGATGTTTTCTTCAGCAGTAATACCCACATTAACATAATCCGTACCAGAGCACACACAACCAAGACTAACCATTTCCACAACTGCTTTTAATTCTCTCATATTCAACTACCACCTTATAAGTTTTTTTTTGTATTTCTTAACTGACTTCATTGTATCATGTATGTAAGGGGGTTGCAACCCCCAATTTTATAAATCACTTAAAAAGTTATCTATGTTATCAAGTTGTTCCGTTTGTCCCCATAACTCTGTGTAGTACTTATCATATGTGCTATCGTTTGTGTAGTCACGCTTTTCGAACTTAACAAGCGCGCTTGTCTTTACGATAGTTTGTATTAGGCTTTCCACACCCTGACACACATCGTCAATACTATCTGGTTTCCTTAAGATTGCTAGATAACCCGAGCCAACTTCTACAATCTTACAAATATGTGTGTATAACTTACCATCGTATTCGCGATATGTCAAGTTAATAAACTCATCTGTTGCGTGAAGGTCATGAACCGCCTCCAATAACTCAGATACGTTTAAACTAATACGTTTTGACATAATATAGTTACGATTGATTTCAGTCATTGTATTCAACATCCTTCCCAGAAAAGTAAATGTATGCATTCTCCAAGATAGCGAACAACGCATACCCACCGTCGTTAGGTCGTTTTAAATCATACTCCCAACCCTCCGCGATATGTGTATGTGGTTCGTTACGCTCCAGTTCGTCCCATGCGTCATACATAGAATTATTGTTCGTTCTTCCAAGAGCAATAGTAAACTTCTCTAACACCTCTAATTTTACAACATAGTTTGAACTCTTGTCAAATGAATCTTTTAATGTGTCTGTGTCCTGTTTTGCAAGCGCTGCGAACAACGTGTTATTATACACAGGACTCAGAGAGAATACAATGTTATCCCCTAACATAGCAAACTTATTTTTAACTCTAGTCACTTCGTTATCAAGTAATCTTTTAACCATTGTATTCTACCTCCTCATTATCCATAATTCGTTGATTACGTGTAATCTCGTTGCACATTAACTCAAATTTGTCAAGTGTGACAGTCACTTCTCCTGTTATATTCTTCCCTAAATGATACATTCGCATATCTGCTACAATTTCTCGTTTACCATCTGTTAAACGAACCTTGATGTCGACTGAAATTGTAATATCATCATTTTGATTACGGAAACATACATAATTGTTTTCCTTTAATTTGTCAACACCTTTTTCGAATTGCGCACGGTCTACAATTGTAGTAATCTTAGTGTAAATAAGTTCACTGTCGCGAACCTCACATACTTGTTTAAATACAATAGTATCCCTATCAAAAGTATATACTATCTTACCAGTTTTTTCAAATCCCTCACCATTAAATGGTATTGATAACTCCATAATACGTCCAGACATGTTATTCCCCCGCCTTTTCTCTATAGTTTTGATAACGCTTGTCAAAGTCATAAAATGTATGATTCCCTAACTCTGCAATGATAATAATATCAACAAAGTCAATATATGTCAAGTCATAGTTTACTTGATGTTTAACAATTAGTTTACCGTCAAGTTTACCTTGTATAACTCCATCAACTATGCTATAATTCTGTTTTTTGCTGCTATCAATATATATGACGCGTACTGTATTAACCTCTAAAGACAACAAAACTTTATCTAGTAAGTCAGTTTTGAAGGTAAGTTCATCCATGACGCTGTTTGAGGGCTCTAGAGGCTCGCTGCGCGCGATTACCTCCGGAGCTGGTGCGATTGTCTTCTTTTCATCTAACGTAGGCATAAAGTCCCACATAGAGCCTGTGTGTGTTTGTGTCATTTTGTAGACCTCCATAGATTATTATTGATGAAAGTAAACTCAATGCTGTCTTCATTTTGTAATCGTTCTTGAATGCTCATAACTTCCTCGAATCCAATTTCTGTACACTGACTAGGCGAGTCGTCATGTCTAACAACAAACACCTCACTTTCAGCGTTCACAACGTCGATTCGCCCTGTAATATTTCTAATAACCTTGTAATTCATGTCTTTAGCTATTACAGTAATCAATATGCGCTTTTCATCAATATTGGTAAGGTATTTAAATAACGCTGTTTCTGTAATGTCAAGAGCATGTTTAAACAAATCAGCGCGTAAATCATATATAGAACCATTCTCAAGGAATACAATTTGTTCAACATTCTGATATTGAATGTTTGTTATTTCATCAAACGCGCTTTTAACATCGAAAGATTGTAGAAACGAATTTGCTATTCTACCATCAACAGATTTTAGGGGCTTGTCTACATGCTGTACATCTCTATACCAGAAACGGAACTGCTTACCTTTCTGTATACGTTGGAATGATTTAATTAAATCACTAACGAATAAAATCTTATCCGTTTCCTCTGCATTTGTTAAAGTTACCTCTGACATTATAACGACCACCCTTTATAATAGTTTGTTTTACCTAACATTTCTACCAAACTGTTAAACTCTAAATCTTTGAACATTTTTGCTAGTTCACTAGGATTAGCACCGTATACCATGTTACACCATAATGTTTCTTTTGTCAACCACTCTAGATAATTGTTTAAATGCTCCTGCTCGTCTGCTATAATTCTAGAAGTACCTACACCGCTGTACGCTGCTAAAACCCTAACCTCAGCATCGCAGTAATCATAAGATAGTAAACTATCACCGTTGTAAACGACGTCTTGTATCGAGCCGTAAAACCCTGCATACCGTTCCGCATAATCACAAGTTTTCCCATACATTTCGGTAATAGCTCCAGCAGGTAAACCGCCACCCATTAAAAGACTTGTCTCAGTATCGAAAGCAATCATTTGTGTCATTATCCTGCACTCCTTTTCCCAAACATTTATATTTAACTGGTACTTTTAGAAACTCTATAGGGTCATACTCTTTGAATTGTTCATCTTCCCAAGAATCCCAATACACCCACCATCTAACGATGAGTGTATTACGGTCAAAGTTCTCGTTTGAATATTCCCAGCCGTTTCCATTTGTAAGACTATCGCCGCTATTCATTTTCTCCACCTGCGAACGGGTGAATTTTAATACTTGCAATCGTTGAAAGCTGTTTGAATCCTGCTTCCTTTAGTGCCTCCGCTAAAGTCTCAACGAATGGATAGAATGTGAATGTTTCGTCATGTGTATGTTCTACAAATGCCTCTTTAGAAACCCACCCCTGTGCATTGCTATAATCAGGGTTTACATATTCGATTCCCGCGATAAGCTCCATATCAACCGATAAACCGAAATCGTTACTCATTCCCATTTGATTAAAACTTTCTAACTTATAAATCATTGTTTCCTCCTCGTTGATTGCATAAAGTGCTCCAGAGAATTCAGTTTTACCGTATACGTTTGTCATTATAATCTACCATCCTTTAATTTGTATTTGTATTTCTTAACTGACTTAATTGTATCATATTAAAAGGGGGCTTGCAACCCCCTATTTTATTAAAATGTAATCTCGATATCTGTGATATCATGACCGCTTAAAAGATAATCAATAGTTTTAAGAATGACATATTCCGCTCCATCATAATAAACATTCCCTAAAACTTCACTAATGAATTGATTGTCGTCAAGTCCATCCCCGCCGATATAATTTGATGCTAAATCGATATCATAAGAATAGCCGTTAACCTCAACAGTGACCGCAATACCTTCATTTAATACCTCAACAGCATCCTTATACCATACTTGACCTTTGATTAACTCATCATTTAATGTATACATATTATTTCCCCTCTTTCATAGTTTTTGTGATTTTGATTACTTGCGATAAAACAAGAGACATAAAGTTATGTTTATCGAACTCGTAAAGCCCCGCAATAGTATTACATAATTCACTTATACGGCTGTTATGGACATGTCCATATTCTTTGTACTCTTTGATAATCTGCATTGCAACCTCTGTCGACTTAGATGCAAATAACTTATCTTTGTTGACTTCTAAATATAAATCATACTCATCATCATTTAGCTGATTTTTACGCTTTAATACTAGTAACGGCAACATTAACGTTTCTGTTAAGTCATCTTTGAAGTTGTAACCCGTGTATTTACACTCAACAACGCCCTCGTCAATGCTCAGGTTATCTGTTACAATAACCGTTTCCATTAACACTTTCTTATACTTTTTGTTAAAAAGATTTGTGTTGATAATTACCATTTCTTCACCTTTTTGAATTCTATCCGTAGTCATATGTAACTACCTCCATTAATTTGTATTTGTTTTCTTAACCTGTAATCATTGTATCATGAAACCTTTGAAACTGTCAACATTTATTTTACAAATCACTATCTTTTATCTTTCTAACATAGCAAACCCATGGGAACCCTTTTTCTTTCATTTCTGCGATTGCGTCGAACGTGTCAACGATTGCCGCGATAACATCTATCATCGGGCGGTTATTTCCTACAGCCGTTACTGACTCCGTTATACGCTCGTTGTGTACAGCAGAGATAACAATGTCTTTAGTTAATGAATGAGCTTGTATATACAGTTCGTTCCCTACTTCATTTACTAAATGAAAATAGTTAGGTTTAACCCCTTTCAACTTCATGAACATAGAACCTTCAAACTCTCTCGCAACATCCTGTACAGTTATTAAGTTTTTCATATGTAACTACCACCTTATAAGTTTTTGTATTTCTTAACTGACTTCATTGTATCATGTATGTAAGGGGGTTGCAACCCCCTATTTTATTAAAATGAATAATGTACTATTAAGTTAGATAAAACATGAAGTAGACCAAACCCGACACCAGTGTACACCGCTATTTTTAAACTGCCTCGCATGCTCATTTGTTTCGCTCCTCCTGTGCTTCCTCTATTAAACATTGCACTTTCGTTGTAACCTTGTTACTCGCCATCGAGAAACCTTTTAACTCTAGTTCTTCACGTAGACTATTAGACCACGCGAACCAAACCATGTACGCCGCCCTTGCCTCATCCTCAGCCCTATTAGAGTATTTGAATCTGTCAATATACTCCCCGTTCTCCAGACCTGCTAAAAGGTACACGTTAAGGTCATACATTAATATTGCGCCTTCCTTTTGTTCCCCAACATCCAAACCGAATACCGCCTGTGAATCATTACTGATAACTACAAATTGAAAGTCGTTAACATTAAACATTAGTATCTTACCTCCTCAAAAAGTTCGTTCCATAATTCACTTACTAACGCCATTCTAATTCCGCGACAATCCGCAATTAACGCTATGCACTGTTTTTTACTCATAGCCCCGCTTATAACGTCCTCATGTGCTTCTTTAATGTCTTCCATAACCTGTGCAATGTTGTTTTGTCTTAGTTTAACTTGCATTACTTCCCACCCCCTATAACACGCTCTGTTGTTGGTACGCTTACTAGTTTCTTATCTAACAAGCTTATGATATCCTCTAACTGCCATAACCCTAATATGACAGTGTGACCGTACGAACGGAACATGACATCCAAGTCGTTGATATTCATTTCAATAGTTAACTTTGTATTGTCGCTTTCTGGACATATAACAACTTCTTTTTCGCTCATTTCCTTATCACCTGCATTCATACTTTCAAAGAATAATACTAATGTTTCTTTAAATAATTCAGCCTCTGCACCACTAAGTACATTAGAAACGGTTTGCGTTTCTTCTCCGTAGTCAACTGCCAAACTGACCATAACCTCATTTTTAGAATCCTTATGGACTCGGATATAATCCCCTGTACCGTACTTACATTCGAACATTACCATTTCACTAACCACTTGTAACTTGTCTACGTTTTTCATATTTAACTACCACCTTATAAGTATTTGTTTTCTTTAGCCTGTAATCATTGTATCATATGTATTTTCTAGATGTCAACACTTTTTATATTACCTTATAACTCTCACTGACACCCTCATCAGTGACAAACGTTTCAACCACTAGATTACAGACGCACTCCGGACATATCACGGGTTCCCCATGGTACGCAACCGCGTAACATTCACCGTTTGCACAGTGATATACAAATCTATCATCAATCACAGCCCCATGCGCTTTATAGTTTGTGAACGAGACCACTTGACACATGTTACAAAGCCCCCTCTATTACTGTGACTTTGTCGTTTTTCAAGTCTACTACATGCATTGTTCCCTCATAGTCATTGATAACCCAGATTGTACGAGAACCCACACAAGTTGTAACTGTACCCGTGAATTTATACCCCATTTGAGTTTTAACACTAACCTTAGAACCTTCTTTAATTGTCATATGAATCTACCACCTTATAAGTATTTGTTTTCTTAACCTGTAATCATTGTATCATATGTATAATAGGAAGACAAGCCCCTATTTAAAATATTAAGCTTGTCCACCTTTATTATTTTAGAACTGTATTTCTTCGTTCTCTGTGCTCCACACTACATTAACACCAGCGTTTCTAAGTGCTGCACACAAGTCTACCGCCTTTTTACACTCTGTTGTCGAAGGGTTGAAGTTGTCCATTCCCGCATAATCAAGTATAGCTGAGATTCTTTCATATGGTTCCGCGTCCATGCTAATTCCTGCATACTCGTTAATATCATACCAGTTAATCCAACCATCGTTTAAATCAATATACATACTATCTAAATAGAATGATTCAAATTCGTTACCGGACACACGCTCCACATAATAACTATTGTCTGTGTCTTCGTCTTTCTTGATAAACATTGCGCCCTCTGTGATAGTTACATCACCGATATTTTCCCAATCTTGATTATCAAGGGCTTGTCCCATTTCAAGACCTGCAATATATGAATCAATGAATTCTTCCAACTGAGAAAACATTTCGTCATCCATGTAATCAAACTCACTATAGCTATTTTCCGCCTCGTCTGCATAGTTTTCAATTTCCTGCTCAATACCTTCTATGTCCATTTGTGTTACATGCTTGTCCACTAACATTTTATTAACACGGTAAACGATGTAGTTATATAGAATCTCATTTCTATTTGCTTGTAACTCACTATCTAAAAGATATAGATAAGCGTTTAACATTGTGTCATTCATGTCCTCCGGATTAACGACAACCATTCCCTCACTTATTGCATCTTGAAAGGCGTCACGTGCGTCTCTCATCATTGTCCAGATATCATAAGTACTATCGGTACTATAGCGGTCAACCATATCAGAGATAACTCTGTCGAGGTCTCCGGATTGGTTATCCTCTACAATAAAACGTAATGCTTGACGAGTAACGCGGTTCCCTTCACTATCACATAATTCCTCGTTGTAACCATCATATAATGGGAAATTAAATTCCTTGCTTTCGATTTGAACTACTTCTTTTTCCTCAACTTGTACTAATTCATTTACGTTTGTCATTTAAAACTACCACCTTATAAGTTTTTTTGTATTTCTTAACTGACTTCATTGTAACATATGCCGTCGAAAAGTGTCAACACTTTTTTTTATTGGCAACCCCCGCCCTTATTAGGCGGGACGCTCTGGACTTAATGCCCTTTGACTTTCGTCACTGTCCAGACAGTTCTTACCAAGGCGCACCCCATTTATTGGGAGTGTAGAATGCCTTCATTTCTTCTTTCGTTTTGAATTGAAGTAATTCACCTTTCTTTTGTTTAGGTTTGTTAGCACAAATGTAAACGTATTTCATTTCCTCGCGACCTGTTCCGTTACCTGCTACAATTTGCGCTTCTTCATAAGATTCACATTCGAAAGCTAATTTGTTTTTACGGTCTTTAGCTTCACCCCACCCGCTCATGAAAGTATCAATCATAGTAACATAATATTTGTAATCTGGAGTTTTCTTCATTTTAATCTACCTACCTTTTTTTTTAGTTGTTTTCTTAACCTGTAATCATTATAGCATGTCCAGTTTTATAATGCAAGCGTTTATTTCCAAATTCCGTCGATTAATTCATTTTCATTTAAATCAAAGCGACCAACCAATTCACTTACAATGTACCCTAAAGACTTAAGTGTCTTTTGTTTGACGCCGCGACCGTCCATTTCATCTTTAACCATTTCAACACTTATACGGTGATACGCTAACATTAACTTTGTATCAGACATTTCTTTAACTTCATTGCGCTTATACATCAAGCCCAACCCCTTTCAATATCGTAACTAAAGTTTATCACAGCCGTTACAATCATGTCAAGCGTTCTTTTTCCTATATTCACGAAATAAGAAAATTCTTCGTTTACGATTGCTAGGTATATCATACTAGCCTTGTAGCATGTCATGTTAAGTCTAACACCTAGATATCTTTCTACTAATAAGCGTAACTTTGTAGAATCATAAGAACACCTTTTATCGATAGCTTTAATGCACTCTTGAGCTCGCAAGACCATTTCTTTTTTAGTCATATGTAACTACCACCTTATAAAGTTATTTGCATTTCTTAACCTGTAATCATTGTATCATGTATGTAAGGGGGTTGCAACCCCCTATTTTAATTTAATTCTAATATACTTGTACCCGTTAATATCACCAATATCAGAAGTGTAACTAATTCCTAGTATGTCTAGTACGTCTTTTAACTGATATGAGCTAACATTACTAGTGAAAAATACATCAAAGAATCCGTAGTGCATAAGCTCATGCAATGCACCATGTAATGCAAGTAAACTCTTATGATTGGATGAAGTCATCTTGTGTCAACCCCGTTTCGTATAATCTCGCATCACTAGAACTATACCAAGCTTCCTCATTCATATTATCGTCTAACATTTCCAACTTATTAGAAATATCATTAATAGATTGCTCGTGTTGTCTAATCATAGTTTTTAACGCCTGTCTTTCTTCTCCTGTAGTAGCTGCGTCGAATGCATCCATTAAGAACTCAAGATTATCCTGCAATCCTTCTCGTTGCTCCTGTAATGTTTCTGCTGTTTTCATTTTAACGACCTCCAGTTATTTAGTTTTCAATGTCCAATAATTCATAATACGACTCATAGAAATCAAGATAGAAACGTCTATCATATTCGCCTTCTATAATGTCTAACGTTTCGTTAAACTCTATGACTTCTTTCATAGAAGTTCGAGGGGCGTCAAACCCTTTAACAAAATCCTTCACCTTCATGACAAAGGTTTTATCATCTAATAACTCCCAATCCATTATTTTTCCACCTTCTTACTTTTGCGCAGCGCCTTTAACATTTCATTACTATTACTATTGTTAAATTTACGTACCGCGCGGTGTTGGCTTTTAATGCTTGTCCCACCTTTATATAACGTAGGTTCTTTAGTCATCATAGTCTACCTCCTTATTAAGTTAACCTTAGTTTACTAAAATTGTGACAGTCTGTCAATACAATCTTTTAGAGTTTTTTCTAATCTTTCGATATTGCGGTTTGCTTCCTTTAAATCGCACACAAGCACATCTAAAACAGTGTCATTTGTCACGCTTGTCATACTTGAAATAATGCTAACTTTTTCATTAGTAAAGAACTGTAAATCTTTCTTACATTCATCAATCTTAAGTGTAACCTTTTCCTTCTTATAGTCCATACCTTCAAATTCAATACCCTTGTGTGTTAACCACTTTTCAAATAACAAACAAGTTTTCTGTAAGTCTATTTCATTAATCCTTATAATTTGGCGGTTTAGTTCGACCGCGGTCATTTTTGAGTTAACCATATACTTAAAGTATAAAGCACGCTCACTTTTGTATAGGTCATGCTCACGACGAAAATGTTTGTGCATAGATTTTACAAAGTTTACAACTTCTTCTTTTTCTAAATAAATAGTTGTAAGCGCTACGCCTCCGCTATCTGTAATAGAGACGATTAATTCACATTGACTTAACGCTTCCCTAACTTCTAATTGACGCCCCATTTGCTCGTTAACTACTTCCAACTTATCTGTAAATCTCATTTTTAACTACCTCCATTAATTTGTTATTTTCTTAACTGATTCCATTGTATCACACATATCTTATTTGTACAACACTTTTTGAAACTCTTTTTATTTTACCTTGATGTGTATGTGATACGCATGCAATGAACATTGTATCACCTGTTATGTATAGCACTTGATATTCTTTATTGTTGTATGCAAACACATCGCCGTAACTGTATACGCGTCTTACAAAGAAACTGATATTACTATCAACTATGTATGCTCTTGTCATCTTGTCCCCTCCTCTCGTTTAACTCTGTAAACATCGTAACATGGTAAACAAGGAAATTGCAACTATTATTTTAAATAACTTTTTTATGTTTCCTATAATGGAAGAAACTATTCACAAAACACGAACAAACCCAGTCGCACCAAGGGTTTACAGGGTTTTAAAATAAATAAAAAAGCCTGACAGAATTGTCAGACTCTTTATAACTACCACTATTATTCTTGGTCGGCGCCTCTTGTGTTCCAGTGAGCTACTAGTCAAATGAACCGCATGAATCTGAGGAGCTACTAGAACCCCCTCCGTCGTCATTGTAACTGCGCCCACAACTTGGAGCTGGTGAGCTACTAGGCGTATACGTCGGTGTGTTAGGTGATGTAAAGAACGACACACTCAAATCATCTCTATCATCCCAGTTCTTACGCGTATCTTTAGGTCTAGTAGGTGTAGGTGGTCTCTTTACATGAAGCCTAAACCCTTTATCACTCAATGGTGTTTTATGTTTGCTAGGGTTAAAGTTACTCTTAATTAGATACTCTCGCGTCTCTCGTCTAACCTCTTCCAACCTAGCTTTATTATTCGCCTCAACAGCGTCATTCATGTCCTTACTTAATCGTCTATCCTTGTTCTTTGGAGGTGTACTATTAGAATACATACGCACAATAAAGTATATTGCACACAGTCCAAAGAATGCTAATAAGATACTCATACCCTCATCCTTTCTAGGGAGCTACTAGTTTACTAGTGAGCTCTCCACAGCTTTTAGAATTTTCTCAAATGCTTTAACACCAATTACTTTACGTGTTCCGTTCTTCCACCCTGTAGGGCTCATATACATTGGTTCCAAAACATAAGATGGGTTCGAACCTTTGTAACATTTCTTAACCGTGAATTTATTTTTATCATCCGTTTGCTCACTATAAATTTCTTCTTCTTTATCCCAACCTGTCCATTCTTTCGCCATTATTTAATCCTCCCAACAATTTTACACATATACTTACAATCATAATCGCTCGGTTCGAAACCAACATGGATATCGTGATTAGAGTCAACGAAAGCCCATTGAGAGATAAATCTCGTTGCGTTTATGTTAGCCACTGTACGTTTACCATATCCGAACGCATTAGCGAAATCATTGCCGCTAATGTGGTACATGTACTCACCTTCTTTAAAACTATTAAGTTTAACCGCTAGACCCTCCACTTGCATCGCAGCTCTAGCTTGGTTCCATGTACACATTGCGTCTTCGCCTTCTTGTTTCTTACGTAGGTAGTGTGTTTCCCATTTCCCAATTAATCTTTCGTTATCCATATTAATCTCTCCTTATTAACTATTTAACTCGCCATCCGCTTCTTTGAATATATCTATCAGGTTTATAACCTAGATTAATAACTTGACCGCTACTATACCATTTCTTATCTACTCTAACAACTTCTGCAATTGTATCCGCAAAAGCAGGTTCCCCTTCATACTCGCCATAACCATACCCAAAAGCTGCACATAATTTCTTGCTTGTAATCATGTAAAGGTAAGCTTTACCGTTAAACGACTCATGTTCAACGGTATGTCCTTGTTTTAACAAAGTTTTAGCTTGGTCCCAATCTAGATTAAATTGCTCACTCATACGGTAACCCCTCTGTCCGTTAAGAACTTCTCATAGTTTTCATAAGAGTAGATGAATTTAACTTCTACGAAAGAGAAGTCATCACCGACTAACTCATCTAATTCGTCATCCTCGATAATAGCTCTTGCATAGTGTGTGAACTCGCTATGTCTATCCCATCCATGTTTGACAATCTCACCTTCATTTAAAATAATAGTCCCGATACCACTTTTAGTGCTTTTTAGAATGTACTCTTCTTGCTCCTTCTCAACTAAAGCCTCTTGTCGGTCTGTCTCAGTAATAATTCTTAACATGTCCATTCCTCCTAATATATTTATTGGTGTACCAAACCCACCAGAACAGAGTCTAGTCAGTATTCCAGTGAGCTACTAGTGACTTGAGTTTAGTATAGCATGACTTATTTAACCCCCGTTAATTGTTCTCACTCTTCTTTTCCCCCTTAAACTTTATATGATAGATAAGCATATCACGGTTGTCAAACTTAACTGTAATAGTCGAACCTTCTTGAATAGCCTTGAACTGGCTGTCTTGGATTTTAAGTTCCAATTTAACATCTGTACCTTCTACCGTAATCGTGCTGTAACGAGCTCTAGCTGTCGAGTAGTTCTTACCAACAACCTTAACATCCTCAAGTGTAGTTACATAATTATCAGTCTCACAACCTATTAATAGTGTAGCACACAAAACTAGTAAAGTCAATAATTTTTTCATAGTTTAGCATCCTTCTTTCGTAGTGGGATACCCGCTTGGTCTAACGCACCTTTAGCATTATCTACACAATTCCGAAGTTGCTCCTTATACAAATTAATACATTGTTGTGGAAACATAACCTCACCCATCTCAGAGTAGAACCCTACCCATCGCTTACGACGCGCAATGTTCTTCATCGTAGCTGTTAGGATATCTACTTGGTTTCTAGCCTCATCACGCTCTTTAGTTAATAACTCTACCATTTCTTCTAATTGCTGCTGTCTCATTGTGCTGCCTCCAGTTCTGGTTTAATAGCTCTAGCCTTGTCCCACATCATTCTAATAATCTTTCCTCTAGTTAGCCCCTCACACTCTAGCTGAAATGTCATATTGCTAGAATGACTTTTATAGTAACCTTGTAGATTCGTATCATCCGCAGACAATACTAGCGCGAACACGCCCCCAATATCATAAGATTTAACAGTCTCATCGAGTACGTGCCTACGGTAATAAGCATCGTCCTCTTTCTCCCAACGTTGATACATTCTATCTCTATAAGTCAACCTAAATCGCTCCCTCCATATAGTTCCTCTTGACAAAAGATTTCAAAAGCGTATAAGATATAGTCTTTATGATATCCCTTCACACTCAACTCTATTATCTTATCAACATGCTTCTTTTCCTTTATCATATACCCGTTGTACTTAATACCTGTATAAAAGTCGAATGGTTTTCTAGTAACCCCAACATATGTCATTCCCTCTACTTGTGGTACATCTTTTTTGAAGATGATGTTACTCATTAGAATTCGTCCCTTGGAATGTTATTTACATGGACAACATGTAGGTCGTTAGCCTCATCTGATAGCTCATTATGGTAGTCGTCCTCCGTCATGTCGCGAGAACCTTCAATGTAATCGTCGAATATTGATACAATTTTGCGAACTGGTTCAATAGATAGTTCTAACTCTTTCATTGTACAATTAACCTTCACAGAGTGCTTGTCCATATGTTCTTTAGCGTTAGCCATCTTCTTACGCAGCTTGTCCCACTCTGCAAACTCCCAATCCGGCGTGCTTAGTAGCTTTTCGTATAAATCAAAGATAGCTTGTACATGTCCTGCGTTTACGATTTTCATTATAACATTACCCCCGTCATGTTAATGTATGGCGTTGTTGCCTCGTCAATTGCATCATCTACTAATTCCCTAACAGCCTCTTGTGCGTCTAAAGGCAGACTCTCGATAAACTCATCAATATCCTTAAAGAAACTACCTTGACCATCCTCTTTTAAATCGATGTATACCATTATACAGCCCTCCCTAAAGATACAATCACTTTATTACTATTCTCCAACTCTAGTATATTAAGTCTAACACCTGTTAACATGGCATCATATGCTCGTTGGAACACCTCTAAATGTTCTCTTGTAACTTTCACTGGTGTACCATTAATAAGATGCGCGAACATGTTATGAACGATGAACATTTTCTCTTGGTAATTAATCTTAGAAATAACTCCTATCTCTTTAGCACTCATCTCGTAGTCCGTCTTAAAGTTCTTCAGCTCGTACATCATGTCACTCTCATCGACAATCTCTAGCGCATGCTCCTTGTCACGCGCTTTTATAGTCCTAGTAATTTCTGCTGTCATTTTACATGTGAAATATTTAAGTTCACTCATTGCTTGTCCATCCTTTCTTTTACCGCTCTAAAGTAATTGTATAAGTGGATAATCCCTCTGTCCGTGTAATCTTCAAAGTTATCGGGCAGCCCTAGCTGGGTTACCCGATTCATTTGTACACAGAACATGATAGCTTCTTCCCTTGAACACCCGATAGATGACATAGGATACAACGTACTCATTACTTCACTCCATTCCCCATCTCCGCCATTACATCTCCGGTTTCATTAATGATTTGTAATGTGATTTGATGTGTCTTTGCTTTACCTCCGTGAAAACGGTCATTCATTTCGTCTAATACGTATGATACATCTTTCGCTACCGCTGCTGCATACTCTTTGTGGATGATTGGTTTAATCCCATCAATCCGTTCTACAGCTCGAAAGTTAACAGATAATTGGATTGTGTTCTCATCTGGAACAATCCACTCAATGTTATATTTACTTGCTTCTGGCTTTCTGTCTGCGTTCAGTGCATTTTCTAGTACTTTTGTATTGTTAGCTTCCGCAATGAGGTTCTCCGCCTTCTGAAGCGCCTCTCTGTCCTTATCTGTGACCTCGTTCTTCTTGTGCAGTGAGCTACTATAGTTTGTGTCTACTGTATCTCCCGCGTTATGTGGTACAAGGGTTTGTGCAGCGCTACCTCCGTACGTATACACACCTACCACTAAAGTTGTAACTACTACTGTTGCCTTGAGTGTAAAGTTTACGAATCCTTTTCTGAACTTAAACATTTTTTATCTTCCTCCAATAAGAAATATCCGAATTTTAGTAACCGAATATTAACTCTTTCTCGGTCCTTTGTGTCATTATACTCGATAATCACGTCGGTGTCAATACCTAAGTCTGTATGTTTTAATCGTTCAACAATTTTCACTTCTCTTCCTTTATATGTTGCTTTAGGGTCAACACCGAATAATTGCCCACTGAAGTCGATACGATAGTATCCTTCAAACTCTTGGTTGAAGTCTATCAAGTTAACTCCTACCTCCGGCTCTTCCTTTACTATAAGAGATTTGATATATTCGTGAACCTCTTCTGCTACCTCTTGACTTGCCCAGTAGAAGTTAACATCACACTTACGTCCCATTTGCGTCGAGAATGCCATCGGCTTATCATCGAAGAAGTAAACTTGGAATCCTACGATTGTATCTGTACAGTACCAGTTTGCTAACCAATAAGATGTAATTCGGCAATCTTCCGGCTCACTAATGTAATCTTCCCAGATTTGAAACTCACTAGCAATCTCACTTAAGTCTAACCATCCGCTACCCTTTGATTTGTCAACTCTGTCGAAAATGTGTTTTGCGTTCATAACTTAATTCCCCCTAGTAATTTGTTGTTCTCTTAACTTGTCTTTATCTTATCATAGGTAAAACTAGATTGCAACACTTTTATAAAAAAAAATAGCCCACTATTTCTAGTGAGCTACTACAACCGTATTAAATTCCTAACTTAGCAGAAATGTCTCCTAGTTTACGGTCTGCTTTCATTTCTTCAGATAACATACCATCGATTTCCTTAGAACCTGCCTCTAGCTCTTCACGCTCCTTCTTAAGGTTGTGCTTATTGATGATAGTTGCAATATCTTGCATCCAATCCATAATAGGGAATCCAGCAAACTTATACGTATATTGAACCTTAAGGTCCTTAGCCGAGATATGATGCATGTTAAGTTGTACTTGCACCTCACGCAGCTTATCAACGGATAGTGTATGGAAGTTTAACTTCTCCCCGTATAATGTAAGACTACATGGAGTCTTGAAGTCTGGTACATTAGATAAAGCTAGCTCAATAGCGTTTAATTTGTGCTTAATACTAGTCTGCATTCCTACAATTTTAGCATCTTGTTTAGTTTGAATCATTATAAATCTCTCCCTTTAATTTTATCGGTATTGGCTTTCTGCGCCAACTTCTTCGGCTAAACCTTTATTCATTTCTTTACTTCCACCATAAACTTTGTACGGCTTACCAGATGCATGACGAACAAGTAACGCATAAGGTTTGTATTCATTAGCTAGTTTCTCACGAAGTGCATTCTCTGTTAGTGAGTAAGTGCACCCCATACTCTCATGACCACCTAAAACACAAGTCTTACAGATTGCATACTCATACTCAGGCTCTTGAGGTGTGTCTTTATGTCTAATCGTATACTGGTACTTTTGTCTACGTTCTACTCGATAGTGATACTTAGCTGCTTCTGGTCCTTCTAGATGGAACGCGAATGAATCAGCACTCTTATACCCGACATACGAAGCTAGGTAAGACATGATATCCTCCACATCAATCTCGTAGTACTCAGGTTCCCAAATTTTTACCTCACTAGCTTCATAACTAGTATCTAGTAACTCTTGAAACGGGGTGAAATCCTGTACACAGCCCCAATCAGCTTCCTCACAGAAGAAGTTTTTAACATTAGAACGTGTTACGATACGCCACTCTTTGTCAGACCATGAATACTTCTTAGCGAAGAACCATTGCTTTGCTTTAGTTCCATAGACGTTCTTACGACGCTGCTCCTCATCCTTCCAACCATACGATGAGTTAGATGGGTAGCTATACTTAGTGAACCTACCAAGGTAAACCCATTCCTCTTGATTCTTTGTATCAATATACGTGTATCCAATCTTAAGGTCCTTAGGTTCCACAAACTCTAGTTTCTTAATTACAGCGGAGTATGCAGACATAGTTTGATAGACATCAGATTCTACTGGAAGTAAGTACAGCTGCTGCCCTTCCCATGCTAGAATCAACTTACCTTCAATACCTTTACCTTTCGTTACGCTACAGTGTGCTAGGATAAACATGAGGTTGTCCAAGTCAATCTCAAACTCGAAACCTTCTGGGTGCCACACACGAATGAATGCTTTACGCTCACTCCATTTAGGTACACCTCCCCCAGAACGGTTAATAACAAATCCTTCAGTAGGTACGTTATCTAGCTCCATGATACCTAATTCTTCTCTAATCCAACCTTTCCAACTATTCTCTTTACGCAACACTCCTTTCTCATCATAGTAAGTGATGTAGCTAAGTTTACCAGAGTACGTATCGCTACGACTCTGGAAACCTACTTTTAACTTATCAGGGATATACATTTTAGACACTGGCAATCGTCAACTCCTCTAACAATAGTTTAACAGGGACAACATTAAATGTATCATCAATCTCTGATAATAGAATTGTATTATCTACATGACCGCCATCCCATCTAACAGTCGTAATAACAAGCCTTGTGTCATTGTACTCGTTGACGATACCGTATTCCTCTTCCCATCTCATTGCTACCGGACCGGATGTGTATGTTTGAATGAGTACAGGAGACCCTACTGAAAAATGGTCCTTATTGAATACCTCTTTCGTCGTTGTTACTTTACCCTCTACAAAATACTTTGCGTCTACATGTGGTTTTTCCATTATTTCTCCCCCTTAATAGATTTCGTTATACATTACTTGTAATGCTGATTGCATTGCGTAGTCTGCGGAGATGATATCTCGACCTAGACTAATAATATGACTCGCATCCGCATCTCTTTCGATTGCATCTTTAAGCTCCTCGTGCAAATCTTTCCACTCTTGATAGATTTCACTGTATTCCCTAATCGAGTCTAACATATTACCCCTCCACTGGCTGGTACGTATCAAACGCATCCATACCTGTTTTCTCTGCTGTACGATACATCTGGTAAGCTAGTATTTCTAGTTGGTCATCTGTAAAGTCTACCAATAACGCTTTGATTCGTTCGTAAGACGCCCCGTATCCGTGACGTGTCATGTTCCAAGCTAACACCTCTGCTGGTGTTTCTGGCATCATATCTGTGTTCATTCTACCACTCCTCTTCCCAATCTACATTTGTTAGTCCCCAAGTCTGTTCATACGCCCATTGTGCGCTCTCCAATACTTGCTCCATCTCGTGACCTACTATACTTTCGATAACAAATGAACCAACTTCTACGTTATCCACATAAGCTACACATTTTACATCCCTTACTTGAAACATTCTTCAACCTCCACTACCTTAAACCCTAAAGACCTGACAGCTCCCATGTGTTCTACCATTCCTTTATCTAAGTGCATACAATACACACGTTGTCGTAAATCTCTATCAGGGATAGCCTCTACTAGGTTAGTTAGCGATAAGTGAACATTCCCTTCGTAGTGTAACCAGCTCGTATCTTGATAGATGTAATCAAACTTGTTGACAATCGTCGGCTTCTTAACGAACCAAGGTAGTGTACTAGTGTCACCGCTATAATAGATTGTCTTATCACCGATTTCGATAACATACCCATAAGATAGAATCTCCTTTACGTGTTTTTGTGGTACCGCTATGAGTTTAATATCATTATAACCTTCGAACTTCATATCAATGTTATTATCGAAGTTTCTAGGATGATAATAATCTGTTGTACATCCTGCTTTTTCTAAAACTTCTTTTAGTTTAATGTCGTAAGGTGAGTACACCCAGATATTCTTTTCTCCCATCACACCCATGTTAAAGTAGTTACGCATGATAAGTGTTCCCAGAGAGCCTACATGGTCGTCATGAGTATGTGTAACAATCACGCGGATATTCGTGAACTCATCTAGAATACCGGAGTTGTCCAGTCTGTCAAATGTTACATTACCACAATCAATCAGAATTAACTCTTTTCCATATACAAAGTAAGCTGCGTTGTTTCCTTCTTTAGAATTAAATGCGCTACCTCTACCAATAAACTTTAACAAGCTAATCCCTCCTATTTAATTTCGTTGTAAGCTTTAGCGAATACAGGAATCATAAGAAGTATCGAAATGACTACAGAGATAAGTCCGATTACGATGGCGCTTTGACGTAATGATTCATCATCACTAGTAATAGCTACCGACATAAACGCGATACTCATAAGACTGATATAGATAATGGATAACGCTGTAGTGATATTCTTTAATAGTTTCATAATTTATCCCCTTTTAAACATAATGTATGCAAATGCTACTAACAAACACCACACTAACGGAGGTCCTAGTAGAACTACCGCTAGTACACCTAACCAGAAATCCGGAATAGTGAAACTAATGTCCATTACTTATCCTCCCCGAACGCTTTATTTACTGCGAAGCGGAGACCGATTAATTCACACATCCTATCATCGGTATGACCGTGTTCTTCTTGTACATTGTCCCAGAATTCGAAGTACTCTTCCTTAGTTGCGTTCTCACTTAACCAAATTAGCTTGTCCGCTTGCGCTGGTGTCATTAGTTCTCCTCCTTAATCTCTGCTCGTAAGAACCACTTCATGTCCGATACGGCTTGTTCGACTTTGTCTAGTTCACCTAGCATACGTTGTACATCCTGTTCTGTATATAGTTGTACTTCCGCCTTAGCTAGTGCACTGTCAATCTTACTAATCTTCCCTTGAATAAAATCCTGCATTGCCGCTTTCTCCTCTTTCGTATACTTACTCATTATTTACCCTCCTTAGCGTTATAGATTAACTCAGTAATCTCAGCAACAGTATTCTCTGTTTGAATGTACATTATGCCACCACCCTTCAATAATCTAGTGAGCTACTTACTCTCTTTGTGTTTCTTAACTTTTAGAGCCACATAAGCCCCGATACCACCTAACAATACGTAGAATAGTAGAGTTGAAATGGATGGGAATAGCTGGATGATAATATTAGCGACGGTTAACCCTCCTATAATAGCAAGAACACCTACAATAGCTTCCTTAACCTTGTCCGGTAACACGTTAACTCCTCCTCTCTTTAACTTACTTTTATTCTATCACACACCCTATCAATTTGCAAGCACTTTTTACATTTTTCCTTCCCTAACTTTTTTAGCCCATGTAGAGATAGTTCCTAGCGGTACACCTGTTAATCTACTAATTTCTTTGTGTCCGCTGTTTCTAGCTCGCAGTAGCTCGATACACAGGTTTTTATCACCTACTTGTGGTTTTACCCCTCTACTAGACGGTAATGCTTTATCGCCACCTACCATGCGTCTAAGGTTGCGCAATGCATCTAACTCAATATTCTTTACTGTGTTCTTTGTAACTCGCATTTCACTGGCGATATCAATCTGCTGTTCGTTATCAAAGTACAGTTTAGAGATAATGTACTTCTCTTTAGAAGGGAGTCTATTAATCAAATCTCGAAGTGCAACTCTATCGTCTACGGGCATCTCATTTGAGGTGATAATATCTCCCAGCGTAACTGTATCCGAATTACTATTACTCTTACTCGTCTTAATTTCACGGTCAATATGCATTGGTTCGAATGCAGGTAACCACGCCATCGCATCTTGTAATTCTTCTATAGAACAATCTAACTCTACCATTAATTCTAGATTTGTCAGATTTGATATCTCCATCTTACGTAACTTTAGTACGATAGGCTCTAGTCTGACAGGTATTTTAAATCCTTTTGTGTCTCTCATAAAGTTTTTTTAGTACGCCTTTCATAGACGTTGTTAGATACGTAACTAGTTCGAATCCTCTGTTTACATCAAAGGCTTGTACTACTTTAAAGAAGCATTGTGATAGTTCTTGGTACGCGTCATCCTGACTATTCTGGTTTACTTTATGCTTGTTAATCAGTGACCACATTAGTCCATTGTACTTAATAAACAATACCTCCATTGCATCTTCGTCTCCACCTTGTGCTCGTAAAATTAGTTCTTTGTTTTTAATCATCTGTAACTCCCCCTCGATAACTGATAAGTTAATAGTATCATAGAGCTCAACAAATTGCAACATATTTTTACAAAAAAAAAAAGAGGCGTTAGCCCCTTAATTTTGTTTTACTGTGAAGCGAGTGCTCCCTCCATGATAAATTTTAGCGGATTCGATTCGTTCTTTAATGTCCGCTGACATATTGCTCTCTTTCATTAGAGCACGTAACTTAGTAGCGTCAATTTTTAGTGCAACTACTTTATTGAAATTGTGAGTAGCAAGAATGTCTCTAACAGCCTTCATGTCGTACGTCGTGAAGTTGTTTGTTGAACCTGTCTTCTCTGTATGTGACAATTTAGCCTCAAATCCGTCAATACCCATTACGTTATTCAAGTTGTGCAGTTCCATAAAGTTCTGGATACGTTTTTTAATCTTATCTTTCTTTGTTTTAGCTGCTGACTCCTCTTTTGCCGCCAAGCTGTAATCTTTAATAGCTTTTTGGATGTCCATAGGTACCTTAACTTCATCACTTTTAAACACCGCATGCTTGTCCGTTACGTCAACCCATCCAGAAGTTACGAACTGACGTACAACGTCTTCCATTGTGAATTCCTCATTATACACATTTGTTGTAGGCTCTTTAGTTGGGTGATTTACATCGATTGTTACCGTTACTGCTCCGTCACGGTTAACCTCCACAAACACTACCTCACCAGTTGCAATATTCTTTAACATTGTTTTTTTATTCATATTTTTTTCCTCCTAATAGTCCATTTTTAACTTCCACTAACAAGTTGATAGCTAAATCATACTTATAGATAGCCACCTCTGCCCATGCATAATTCTTAGCCACACGCGATAGGTACTCCGCGTTTCTATCCCCACCCTTTTGATTATCCAGCATATCCTTTCTTCGTTTGTTCTTAGCTTTCATTTCTGATAACTCATAGTGTAAGTGGTCTAGCGCGCTCATATTAACTCGCCCCTTTCATAATATTTAACGCTGCCTCTAAGTCTTGAATCTTCATCTCATCCATAAACAAGCCATTACGAACACTCTGCCGATGTGGGTGGTTGTCCTCTTCTCGGTTCAACCATAATTTACGGTGCTTGATTAACTGCTTAAGTCGGGTAATCTCCTGCTCTAAAATATATTGTGCGTGTGTCATTTGTATTGCACCACGATGTTACTAACATCCTCTTTAGGTACGTAGATATCTACTAATATGTCCTTTCCTTTTAAGATAACCTTACCTGCAATTTTGGTTACATCCGACTCAGTAAGGATAATTCCTGCTTGTAACTCACCAGATGCTTTCATAGCATTTAGTTTGTCAATTACCTCTTGAGCTGTCTTATTATCTACTTTAGCTACGATTGGTTTACCTGAGTAGGTTACACCACCAGAAGCCATAGGGTCGTACCCTTCATCAACAACACCGATAGATTTATTTCTTTTAGCGTTAGGGGCAATACCTTTCTCTGAGCGACGAACGACCGCTCTTTCATCTAATATATCATACACCGTCTGGTAGTTAACTCCAAACTTCTTAGCGATATCGAGTACAGGTTTACCTACAATGTACAAGTCTGTGATACATTTCTTTTGGTAATCACTAAGCTCTAGTATACGTTGTGCTGATTCTCGTTTGTAAGGTCTGCGACGCTTTTCAATACCGTTACGACGTAATATACGGTAAACCTTTCCGGCAGAAAGTTTATGTTCATTCATAATTTTTGTTACATTTTCACCTTCAACATATTTCTTGATAACCGATTCCTCTAACTCTATTGTTAAAGCTTCCTCTGAACCCCAAGATGCTGTAACAGCACCTTGAATTAACGTTTCTTTCTTAACGTCGTTCTCCATATCAATTACTGCCATTTCTTTCTCCCCCTATTTTATCTATGATAATATGTTAACACGAAATCTATAGTTTGTCAATAGCATTACTCCACGAAATAGTTAATCTGCTCATGTATTGTCTATCACCATCATTAGCATATGCAGGTGTCACTGTGTAACCCGCTTTTCTAAAACGACGTGTTAGAATCATGTAATGCTGGAAGTTATCAAACATAACTCTAGATACTAGATTCCCTTCGTTCTTAGTAAAGACTACACTAAATTCACCTTTACTAACAGCTTCCTCGATACTACCTAAAAGATAGTTAACTAGAGAAGCTTCAGTTACGTTATTCCTTTTTAGTATTTCCAATACCGACCTGTTACGCATGGTATACGCACTCTCTAATCTCCTAACTTGTTCCGGTATTTCTATGCTTCTATTAGTCATTGTCTAACTCCCCCGTTCCATTACAAGTTTCACAATCCCAGAATGCATCATCTCCGCGGTCTAGACAAACGCCTTTCCCGTCACAGTTCCAACATGTACGTACAGGTATAACCTTCTCAACTTTAACTTCCCAATCTTCCAGAGCAGACTCCAAATCTAGCTCTCTCATCATCTCGTTAACATCGTCATCAATCATTTCCTCGATTGATTCTGGTAACTCATCATCCATAGTTTTAAATTTTAACTTAACTGTAAAGGTTACTTCGCGCTCTCTCATTATTCTGCTCCTCTCAATTCATTCTCTTCGTAGGCATAGTTATCTTCCCTAGACAAGTTATAAAGATAGTGACCTTTCTTGTTAGGGTCTAGACTACGATAAACATCTGTAACAAACGCTGTATCGTATTTGCTATTTTCTAGAGACTCGTAGTATACTACATCACCAACTTGAAACTTATTCGTCTCCTTCAGTTCTGTAATATCATAAACTTGCATCACAGGTAGTAGAGATAAATCGTTTATACCAATATTATATATCACCCAGAACGCATCGTCAATAGAAGATTTCATAGTATCATAACTAATCATAGAGACTCTCTGACCTTTAACTGTGCTGAGCTTAACCATTACATCCCTATTAGAGAATTGTTCGAATCCTCTAATAAACAATACATCCCCATTAACTAGCGCATCTAGTTTATCTTCTAGTGTTGTAAGCAACTCAAAACTCATAATCTCCCACGCTGTGTCAAAACCAATATCATTAAAATCAACTGCCATTACTTGTCATCTCCCTTTTCTAATGTAATCTTTTCCCATGATACTAATATATGAGGAGGTGTATCCATACCACCAACTAACTTAGACTCCAGTGCCGGAGTATATTTCATTGAGTACCCCTTATTCTCAAACTCTTTAATAATATAATTAAATTCGTCGTACCTGTTGAATAGTGTGAATACCGGAGATAAAACATCGTATTTATCTGCACTTAATAAACATGCTGTATTTCCGCGTTTGGCTGATTCATCTATCTCCTTTACAATTGATTCCCTAATATCTTTTGCTATACCCGTATCTATTACAGTTCTGTGCAACGTTGATACGGTTCTCATTGCGTTTGCATGAGGGATGTCTGCGTACATCATACTAACTCCTCCAACTCCTCTAATACAGTTACTTTACTCCAGTCACCTGCACTATGGTATTTATCTTTCAAAATACTAACCTCATCTAAGAACTCGCTGTACGTAGCTCCATCTGAGTAGCACCAGTCTAACACACCTTTCAATTCTAGTAGAACACTCGTCTTGCTCCAATCGCCATACTCGGCATACTTATCGTACACCTTATTAATATCATCTTTAAAGTTAATCATTCTTGTACACCCCTTTAAAATATCTGAACACAAGTGCTGATACTGCGAAAGATAAGGTAATGACCGCGTTCGTTACTGTTGTCTCTTTAAAAGAAACACCTAAGGAAATCGCACCCATAAACACCGCTGCTGACTCTAGTTCTCTAAAAATCTTGTATTTCAATTTATCTCCTCCTTAACTTACTTATATCTTAACATAGAAAAAGAGCCCCGTCAAGGACTCTTTTAAAAGTTTTTTCTATTAAATACCGAATGCTTGCATTGCATCTTTAACTCTTCTATCTTCTTCCGTTAAGTCTAAGTTCTCGTAGAATGACTTCTCTGCTAACTCTAGGTCTGCGAATAAAGCATCATGATGTTCTTCCGGAACGTACTTCATAACCACTTCAGTTAATGCTGATTCCTTTGCTCTTACTTTAATAGACATTTCTTTTAATGCTGAGATTGATAGACCGCCTAAAGCGTTGTTTGTAATCTTAGCTTTAACTTCCATAGCTTTGATTGCTAGAGGGATATCGATAATATCAAACTCTTGTAATCCTACAAATGCTTTAGCGATAACTGTATCTAAGAACTCTACATCATTGAATACGTTGTTCACTTTATCAACTGCACCGAAAGGCATTGCTGCTGCCTGTGATTCTTCATTAAACTCTTGTACTCTCTTATCATTAATATATGTTACATTGTCACGCTGCCTTTTGTCAAGTAAAGAGATTAATGGGACACCTTCTGTAATAGCTTCTTCACGCTTCTTCTTATAGTTTGTTAGAGAAGATTTACTGATAGAGAATCCTTGGTCCTCACAGAAAGCAATAATGTAGTCATAGGTTCTACCATCGTCTAGCATATTATCAACCTTAGTTACTAGTTTCTTATTATTATACAGTTGCACCAATACTGAACTTGCTTGTAAATTCTTTTTATCTTTAGTCATCTTAATAGTCTCCTTCTGACCTTAATGGTCTACGTTTTTAGAATATCTTGCATGAATTATATACCTTGAGAATGCTGTCATTACAGCTGTCTTGGCTTCTACATCTAATATAGCAGATAGGTTACCCTGTTTGGAACGTAAACGTAAATTCATTAAAAAGAACCACTACTTTGTTATGTATTTTAGGGAACTACTATGTTTACGATATTGAACAAAATACAGGTCGTACAAGATAATCGTAAACAGAGCAAACAAGACAAAATAAAAAGCCCCACTATATAGTGAGACTTTTTTAACCTAAAACTTCCTAGTTTTAACAGAATTTAATAACTTTTTCCATAAGTCATAGTTAATATGTGTAGCTGTATGAATTACAAGACCGCCAGATAATAGTCCGAAGAACCCAATACATCCACCAATCCAGATACTAGTATTATCGTATCCATCTCGACTAAACGGGTTTATACTAATCATGTTAACCTCGCCCCCATCTTCAGCATACGACAATCTAGGTCAGTAGTCTTACGTTCAGCATCTGCGATACGTCTAACCATCTCTAGTTGTTCTTTCTCCTCATTTAACTGTTGTAAGATAGAGCTAAGGTACAACATCTGGTCACTATTCTCTTGCATTTTAGCTGATAGAGTTGACTGTTCTCTGGATTTTGCACTAAGTCTCAAAATAGTTTTGGTTATCTCTTGATTCAAATTATCTAGAGTCTCTTTGATTTCCATGATTACACCTCGAAATAAAGAGTAATTGACGTATCTAACTCGTCATTATTTAACTCAATGTACTTTTCATTTGTAATTCCGTCTGTATCAACGACGATTTTGTTAACACCTTCCAAGAATAACCCTGTAATTGATGCGGTAGAGTCTTCAGATTCAATGTTATACCCCTCGGAACCAACTCGTTTACGAATACTCATCATCTCTGTACGAGGTTCCATCGTAACTAACGTCGTTGGAGTATCAATCATCATACCTGTGAAGGCTTTTCCTGTAACATTTTTGCTAGATAATAAATCTAAGAACGTTTTGATGTCTTTAATTGTCGGTTCACCTGTAGATAATAGCCCAATAACGCTATTAAAGTTAGCATCACCGATGATTAATGTGATTTCTTGGTCAATATTTAGCTCATCGATGAACATTGTGTCCTTAATTTTAACCTCGTACACCTTATACTTATTAATTGTGTGAGGTTTGATGACCACATTAGGGTTTTCTAGAGAAACAAACATATCAGCTGTGAATAAACTCATGTGATTTGTAATCTTTTCTTCTAAATGAGGTTTGTCCATTACATCTCCCTCAGAAATGTACCCCATAACATCACCTTTACCAGAAATTTCGAACATGTTTAACGTTAATTCTAATGCTGGGAAGTCGTTATAAGGTAGTCGTAAGAAGAACCCAATGTCAATTCTATTACTATCAATCTTAGTTAGCTCTTTAATGTAGAAGCTGCGAGTGATATGGTTCTTAGCAAAGTAAGCATTTGTGTAATGAATACCTAAAATCTTCATATCACCGTACGTTAAAATTTGTTTAACTCGGTCCAGTTTAGTTGTTTCTGTAATGATTTCGTTTGTCATGTGCTATCTCCCCTTTGGTTTTCTTAACGAAGGTATCGTTTCTCGTATAAGCTTTACGTTCTCCAGACTCCTTAAGTACTTTAGTCTTATAAACTATCATAATACTGCGTCCTCGGAACGTCCTTTGTACCCTTATACTAACCTTACCAAGTATCGTTGTACCTATTTTAACATAGTATACACTATCAAGGCAAGTTAAAGTTACAACTTCTCCGTTTCTTTTTGGTACTAGCCTGATAATGTCGATACTAGTTCCGGTATGCTTAGCTACTAACTCTAGTGCATACTTCTCTTTAAACTCCACATTACGCTCTGTGACGTTCTTAAACTCTTCAATGAACTCTACACGGTAATTACCGGAACTCTTCTTCAGTACGCCTTGCATAGCGTTACGTCCGTTGTCATTTAACCCGTTCATCCCACGAGCACCTAATCCGCGGGAATGTGAACGAGAATTAAAACTACTCTTCTTCAATTGACATCATATCCACATAAGTCTTAATCTCTGCATATCCGAAGTCAGTGTACGATTCAACTAAGGCTACCATTTTGTCGTACTCCTCATCCCAACCAGTAATATCACATAGTATCTGCATATGGTGTGCTATATGTGAGTACATCATCATATCTCCTGCAACCTTAGCGATAAATTCACGGGTAAAACCGTGGAACGACAAGTCAACTTTCTTTTTACATGTGTGACACGCTATAGTATAGTTTGTGCTCACTATAACCCTGCCTCCTCAATCTCTTTATCTGACATGGTAACAACACTATCTAGAGTTAAATCTGCCTCTAGAATATCATCCTCATAAGTTTTCCCTGCTCGGATAAGGTCTTTCACTTCATCAATACTATCTGCTTTAACATAGCAATCAGAACGAATTGTTTCCGTATATTCTACTCGAACCCACTTAGCCATGGAACTCCTCCTTACATGCATCACACTCTTCTTTCGTGTACACTCTCTTCATAATAATAGTTTCATATGGGAATGTCGACCATAACTCATTCGCGTGTTTAGGGCATAAGGCTTGATGCTGTTTTAATGTTAGTTTTTTCTCATGGACTATATTTGCCGCCACAGTTATTGCTTCTTTACCGTCAAAGATAACAACGGCTTTCCCTTCGCTGTAGCTCTCTTCGTCGAACGCATGAAGAATGGCTACTTCTGTACCTTTAGGCATATCGACTGCTCTCATATTATTTTCATCTCGTAAAACAATGGAATTTTGTAATATGTGTGTCTTCTTCACTAGAACGCCTCCGTTGAGCTGATTACAAGTGGTTCTTTCACGTTCATCCAACCAATCGCGTACCAGAATGGGACTTTAAAGTACTTACTGTTATACACTTCAACCAACTCGAATCCGAATGTGTGGAAATCTCGTAAAGGCACGTCATTAACATCAAACAACATTGTTTGGTTCAATGATACTTCTCCTGCGTAATACTCTTCGATGTCCTCTTGGTCTATTCCGCATTCTTCTTTATAGAATCGCATAGCCTCGTCTTCATCACGAGCTGCTACATGGTCGCAGTCATTCATTTTGTATACACGGAACATACGTGTATCTCTCGGTACGTTATTGTCAACTAGTTTCATACCGACTGCTGCAAACTGGTCCTGTAGCACTTCAATGTCTACGTAGTTATACGCATACCCTGTTTTATTAACAAAGTCGTTGTATACCTCTACCATTAATGTTGTATCGGAACCACAACCACCTACTGTAACTGCATGTTTACGTTCTGTCATATTAGTTTTCCTCCTTAAAGTTTATACGCCCAGATTCTGTTCCATTTAAGTTAACCTCTTTTAACTCACCGTTAATAGGTATAAAAAGTCTAGTCATGTAAACCTTTCCGTCTTGCACGTATTTCAGCAAGAAGTTAGTAATTGACATATCGTTATACTTAGCGAGGTCTTTGATTACTGCTGATGAATTCTTAAAAGTTGTAGCACCAACACCGATATCTAGGTATTCGAAGATGTCTACATACCATCCGTTTAGGATAGCTTCATCGTCGTCATTTAAGTCATCTTCTAACCAGCACAACATGTCATGACCATTGACTGTAGCTGTATGTCTAGGGACCCCTAAATTACTTCCTACAGGATTACTCCATCCAGCATCTTTCCAGTTACTATCGTCAATACACATATCATTTACTAGTTTAGCATAGTCAGCCGGAGTTAATGATGCTACTTTAACTTCTTTTGTGTGGCTGATAAACTTTAGATGTGTTACTGGTTTGATACCTAGTCGGTAAAATTGCTCCTCGATGTCTCCGATTGTAAATACCTCAATTTGCCCTACAACTTCTAACTTATCCATTAATTTTATCCTCCCATTTGTTTAGTTTCTGATTAAACATAGCATTGAATCTAGCGTCACTCACATTATATCGATGTAATAGTGACTCTACTACCATACTTACATCTACCAATTCTTCGATAACATCATCTCTGCCTTTAGCTTTGTACTCGCACCCTTGAGCTCCTTTGAAAGATAGTATTGCCTGAGCTACCTCGCCAACTTCCTCCATAAGCTTTAACACAATTTCCTCAGATGTTTTCGTGTTCATTTCACATAGACGGTCTAATTTAACCCTATCTAATGTTGTCATGTTATCTCCTCCTTAACTAACTCTATCTTACCATATTCTCTTTTGTTTGTAAACTACTAATTTAAATAATTCCAAAAATAGATAGAACTACGAGTATTAATATACCTACAGGGAATCCTACAAGAACCATTACAATACATTTACCCATCTCTTGAAACACCATATGCTGCCGCTCTATCAGTTCAATGTCCTTCTTTGTTCTAAACATAGTAACCTCCTACTGGAAATAGTATTTGTTTAATGTCTTCTCTGGATGCATCTTACCATTGATATACATATTACATAGTAGATGCTTAGCTCTATCTGGTCCTAGACGCTCTACAATATGTGATGCAATCTGACTCTTCTTCATACGAGAGCTGACACCAGACTGAACAAGTAGTCCGTTCATACCGATTGCTCCTCGGCTATCTGCGGAACCTACTTTAGCACCATCACCGGATAATGTAGATACTTGTCGTTTAAAGGAACCAGCAATGTTAATAAGCTCCTCTTTCCAGAACAATGAGTTAAATGCTGCCTTCACATCATGTCTAGGCGACGGATAAGCCTCACTGTACATACCAAGAATACCTTCACCACGGAACTCGGTATAAGCAATAATACCTACTCCATGATGCTTGTACTCTTTAATAATAGCATCTACCTTTTCAACGTGCTTATCCTCGCACACAACATACACTAGGTCGCATATCTTGCTGTATGCTCTAAGCTGTTTATTGAGCCGTGTAGTCGAGTCTCTAGCTGTCTTAACTTCCACTCCTATTAGTATACCATCACTACGGAAGATTAGCAAGTCTGCAATTACTGAGTTGATGTCGATACCTTTCTCACTAAGGACAACAGACTGCATCCCCTTAAAAGGTAGGAACAGTCGTTTATTATTTAAAACGAGCTGCTTCACATCATCCTCATAGAATGATTGTTTAGTAGACATATTCACCCTCCCCATCGATGCGTGACGTTAGTCGCATTAACGCATCCGTATAACTATACCCGTATACATTGTATCCTTTATTCCAAGTAGGATTTGTGATATAATACTCTATCCACTTACTCTCTACGTCTAACCATCCTTTTCGTCTTTTAATCTCATAAGGGTGGATAGCCACTGCGATGACTTCTCCTCGTATTAGGATTTCACTATAGATAGTCTCTCCCGTCCACGTTCGATAGTAGTATCTTTTATTTTTAAAAAACTTAAACATATTATCTCTCCTTACATTTTAGGTCGTATTGTAGTTCTGCGATGATGTAAGCAATTGCGTCCTTTCTGTTCATTCCTGATGCATCTATAAATTCTTGAAGTATCTGGTCGAATAGTACTTTTCTATCTTCTGTCATAGCTTAGCTCCTATTAAAGTATCATATAAGTCTTGCTTAGACTCTAACGCTGCTAACTCTTCCTCTTTCTTCTGCGCCAATGTACCAAAGTGAACAACAGAGTTCCAATAGCTGCGATTAGCTGCATCTTTTATAGCGTTTCTGATGTGTTTAATGTCTTTCTTGATTAGCTCAATGTTACAGGTCTCATCAGGGATACCGATAATCTCATGCTTCCAATCATTCGTAAAAGAAGTACGCTTTTCTGAGCTCATTTAATCTCGCCTCCTCTTCTCTAATTCCAGCTAAAGCGGACCACATACCTGCATCAGCAGCCATGGTAGCCATTCTATCTAGCAAACTTAGTTTATGTTTAATCGCACGCAACTCATTCAAACTAGTAGTGATAAATTCATGTGGATTACTCATCGTCCGAACCTCGCTTCACGTTCACTTTTTCTAGAGCGCAATTCATACTCCATAGCTCGTGCCTTTCTAGACAATCGTTCAACCTCTGACCAGAAGCTATTACGTACTGCTCGAACGATGTCGTCTTTTGTTTCATCTAACACTTCATAAATCTCCTCGTCTGTTGCAGCATTAATTAGCTCTCTCGCTTGTTCTGGTGTCATTTACCTTCCTCCTCAATATCAATCCATAATGGGTGATTCTTATACTCTCCTTCAAACTTTCGATATGATGCATATTTACCTGTACCTATTTGTAATTGTTTAACTCCGTCTTTCATTACAATAGAGCCCCTCCACGCGCCGTTACACACATAGAATTTAGTTCCGACAGGTAAACTACTAATAATCGTTTTCGTGCCTCCATACGGATTATATTCTTCTCCGGTCATCAATTTCTTCCAACCCCTTATCTAGAACTTCGTAATATCGTGACAATGGACTACTTACGTTTTCGTTACTATGTTCTAGGTCATAAAAATCTGATATAAACTCTCCTTGCTGCATAGATAGAGCTTGTACAATATTCTTGACTCCGACAGAGAACTCATTAAACCAGTGCACATCATTAAGATGAATAAATACTCCTGTATATTCACCTCGAACCATAACCATTTCTCCTCCGCGAGGTTTAAGTACATCAGGTTCTCTCTCGTAGAAACCTTGTCCACGTCTACCGGATAAAGTAGACACACCGTTTACAATAGGACATACGAACAAGGGGTCATCGATTACCCATTTCTTCTTATACTTAGCGGGTAGTTTACTATTCGCCCATGCACCTAAAGTTGTATTAAGACTGAATGGGTTCATTCGTTCACTTTTAGATGTTGCTTTCTTTTTAGGTGTGACACCTTTCGGATGCGGAGTATGCGCCTTGAACACAATTGCGTACATCGTACCGTCATGTTCCTTGATAAGGTCTACAATGTAGTGAGGTTCCCCTCCTACACTGATTGCACCTTGTTTTGTATATCGTAAATACTTACCTGACAAATGTGGCATTGCATTCTCGATAACACCTATCATTCATTACACCTCCCATTGAAATTCTAACCCGTATACTCCTAACGTGTCATTTCGTTTTCGGTATACTTTTATCTTGTTATAATGAAGCTCCTCGATTATCATTTGACGGATAATTTTCGACTCAAATATACATCCAATTCCCATCTCATTTGCGTTATCCTTTGGTAACATGTACTGTGTTTTACCTTGTCTCGCTTCATGAATTAACTCAGTTTTGATAACGTCATAGATGTCTTTAATAGCAATCCCGTAATCGATTAGTTCTTTTTCTCGAACTAAGTGTTTCAATTCGATTCCTAATGGTAAATGAAAACCTTCACCTTCATCATGTACATGTTTCTCTAAAGTCATTCTACATCCTCCTCACAATCGCGAATGTATGCTTCTAAATCTTGAATTAGTAGTTTAGCTGTTTCTGGTGTAAGGTTAACAGACGGATTCTCTCCTGATTCGTCTTCAGATGTGTAGTGCATTTCAATATTAAATGCGAATCGCTGCTCTTCATCAAAAGCTGTTCCTACTTCTATAAAATCGTCACCAGATGTCACACAGTGTAATCTACGATATAATCCTCCGTTACCTCCATCTACAAAATAACCTGTTTTAACGTCACTCACGTTATCTCCTCCTTAATTATTATATTACTAATATAGCACACTATTTTAAAAAAGTCAACAAAAAAGAGAGACTTTTTAAGCCTCTCCTCCCATTTTCTTAATATCTCTTTTTAAGCTCTCTTTAAACTTCTTCTCATTTCGCTTAACTACGATTGCCCAATACCCGAGAGCAGTGTAGTGAGCTACTATGTTTTTAATAAAGAATAACGAGATACCAAACGCCATAGCTGTTAAGTAATAGATTTCGATAAAGTTAAAGTAGAGTTGTGTGTAAAAGAAGGCAAACACAATCTCAGCTACTAAAGTTAATCCGAAACCTAGCAATACTGTCCCATATAGTGGTGTCTCTCCTTTAGTTTTAATCTCTTTAAACTGTGCTACAACGCCTAGCAACTTCAACCCGTAGTTAACGCCGATACTCGCTGCGATAACACATAATACTAAATCGATATTCGTCATACTAGCTCATACCCCGTTTCATCCATCTTAACATTCTCTACGATAGCGTATTTATTTCCTGATTGGATTAATAGCTCTTTGATGAATTCTTTCTTAGGTACATACTCGCATCTAAATGGAGTGTACACGTTACGAACTGTTCTAGCTAACTCTTTACTTGGATACATCTTAACAACACAAGATACTAACTGTCCACTAGCCTCGCAACATGATAGTTTTGGTTCCTTACTATCTTCCAACTTAGCTAATCCATGGTTAATCGCCGCTGTAACTGGGTGTACTTTCCCGTCCTCTGTGTGCCATACATCTTTATAACATACTAGTCTTCTAGTCATTCTATTACCTCCTAAGGGAGCCAGCTTATGCCAGCTCTCCGTTTTCTCCAAACATTAGTGTAGTAGATTCATATGTTTCCTTACCGCGATATAACACAACAGCAGACTGAGATGGCATTGTTGCTGGTAGGTTCAGCGAGCTACTATAGTCGTTCTCTCCTACTGGTGACGATACTTGATAATGCATGCGACCGAATGACTCTTGTGTAATGTCTAGGTAATGTAGGTGACCAGAGAATAAGATTTTAATAGTTTTACCATTCTTCATAAACACTGGAATCTTCTCTTTTGCCTTAGGCATCTTGTCCCCATGTGTACCTACTACACGATGACCTACAACCTCGATATCAAACATATCATTCTTGTTTCGGTTGTCAGTAATAACTACGTTAGGCATCTGGTTCAACTCTTCTTGAATCATAATAAGCGTGTCTAGGATAATGTACTCGACATTATTATTTGCTAGATTATCATTCTTATTCTGGAAGAATCGTGAATGGTTACCTGTAATCATGCTGAAGTGTACCGTATGGTTTTCTGATAGGTCGTTAAGCATTTCTACGAACAATCTGATAGACTTGCTAATCTGTGCTGCCATGTGAAACTCCAAGTCGAATGACTGTGTATTACGCATTACTTGGTTCTCGATTATATCACCTAAGAATAGTACATGAATCTCGTCGAATACGCGAGTATCCATCTGCTGCTTAGCCCAACCTACTACACTATTAATCGAGTTCTGTAGTCTCTCGAAGTTGTAGTCACCAGTACGACTGTGGAACGTTTCAAGACCTACGTGCCAATCGGAGAATGCTAGAATCAATGCTTTCCCATTCTCAGCAACCTTAACATTCTTAGGCTCGGCTAAGTACTTAGGTGTTGGTAAGTCTTTAATCTCTGCTACGATTTCCTTTTTAAGGTCATCCATTAAGATTTTAAGAGCTGTACCTTCACGTTGTACTTTCTTGTATTCTCGTAAAAACTCCGTTTGTTTCTGTCTTTCCATAATGTGAGGTGTTACCATAGAGAACACATTCTCCTCTACCACAGCGACCTCATTACCAATTGGTTCGATGTTATCTACGGTTAAATCACCGTTCGTAGCTGCCATGTAAATAGCTGCAAGTGATTCACTGTTATTAATGTCATCGATACAAAACTGTAAGTCCTCTTTCGTTACCTTATCTCGTCCTAGTCCTGTTAATAGTTTATTTACAAGCGTGCGGTCAATTACCCCGCGCTCACGCTTGCTATATCCCATTAGTACTGCAATCACATCTTCGTATAGTTCAATCTTCTTCATTCATTAACACTCCTCGTTTAATTAGTTCTTCTTCAGCTGCTTTCATACATTGGAAGAAGTGAGCTCTATTTATCATGTTCCAAGGGGAATCGTCTAAGAATGCTGCTTTAAAGTCTCGATATACCTTCAGTACCTTTTCGTCTGACCATCCGTCGTACATCTACTCACCGCTCTCCGCCATGGCTTTAATCGCTGCTGCAATTACGTTAGCTGTGCCAGTAGGCAAAAACATTGTCCCTACATAACCAGAACCTGTAGTACCATCTTTCATATTAGCTGCCGCAAAGAACTGTTCGACTGTTACACCTTTCGTTCGTACTTGAACCATATCAGATGTACGGGTTGTGCTAGCTACTAAAGTAACGCCATTCTCTCCACCGATATCCTTAAGGTTCCGGTGAGCCACTTCGTTTGTCCAGTCTTCTGCGTATACAGTGCCAACTTGTACAGGTTCTCCATTAATGTTAATCATCATCCACTTCGTTTGCTGTCGTTTCTTCTCTACGAAGTCTGACTGCTGCTTAAGTTGACTCTTGATAACTGGTAGATTCTCTTTCATAATCTCCTGTAACGGCTTGTCCGCTAATACAGCTGTGATGTTACGACCGAATGCTCGATACAGTGCCATTAAAATCTTGATACTATTATTCGTGTCTACGTCCTTCCACTGTTGATACTTAATACTAGCATGGATAACATTCATATCATTTTTAGAGGTATCTTGTACATTTTGGAATGTCGTCATTTCACTAGTTAATAGCAACGTTCTTAGGTAAACAATAGGTGGAAAGTCCGAGCTTACTACAGAGCGTCCTACACTAACTTTCTTTCCGTAAGTGTTAACGTGTATAAAGTCGCTAAACGGATTGTTCAGCGGCTCGATAGCCTTCTTAAAATCTTCGTTATCGAAGATAGGTAACCCGATAACAATAATCTTACTTACCAACTGTGCTTGTGTCCCTAATGCGTGTATATCAAGCTTGTCCACAAATTCAACATCAACTTCGTAATCCGGTAGCATACGCTTAATTACCGGAAGTGTAATTGTATTCATGAAGTTATCTTTCATGTACAACTTCACTATTTCTTTTTCCATTAGTATCCCCATCCTCCATAAGTTCTAGGTTCCATCGCTGTGTGTCTGTGCTCTCTCGTATACACATCAAGGTATCTCACAAAAGTTAGCACACCGTTCTCGACTGTGTATTGTTTCTCTATATCCCATTCCTCGTAGTGCTCATACATGTAAATAACTTTTTCTGCTATTTTCGCTAAGATAGTGTTCATGAAGCATTGTATTTCACCATCGTAGTTTTTAAGAGCGAAAATAAACTCCCACTCTCTCGTTTCTTTATTTAGCGTGTTGACGTTGTGTTCTCCCCATTCATCCGGCATATATGCAGGTGACATGGAAGGTACTTGGTCTCCACGGCTCTTATTAGCCAGCGTCTCTACGAAAGGGAAAGCTTGAACTGCCTCACCCCATTCACCATCGCTGTCGATAACATGCTCGACTAAAGGTAAATACTCTTCTTTCACTACAATCTTAGCTCGTAACCCTGTGTAGTTACCCATAATATCCCTCCTCTTTTAATCTACTAATCTATCTTATCACACTAATTCTGTAATGTCAACATAATTCTTAAATTTAATTTCTTCTGTTTCTGTGATTGTGAAGAAAGTAGGTTGTAGTTCATTCTTTTTCATCCAAGTGATAAATGTATCGGTTAACATGTCACTCAGCTCGTGTCTCATATCCATTGACACTCCTGATAAGAACCCTTCTGCAAACTCACCGCACTGGTCATATACATCTTCTTGCACTTCATCGATAGCGTGGTCACCACAAACACCAATAGACGGTTCAGAAACCTTTCCTACAAACAACGCTGTCCAACCCATCTCAGTAGCATGCCTTACTCCCTCTAAAATAGCCTCTTCACGAGAATCAAACATATCATTACCCCAGTAGTCACATGACTGATGATTAAATGTCCATTGCTCTTTTTCACTTACTGCTTTTAACTGGTCCATTCTAACTCCTCCTTGTTTACGGCAATAAAAAAGTAGATACCGTTTATAGTATCTACTTTATCACACTCTATTAATTTTGTCAACTACTAAATTTAATATTAACCTTGTTCTCCTGTGCCACCTTCAGTTTCTCCGCCGCCTTCTGGTGGTGTAGCAGGTGTTGATTCGACTGTTGTTTCTTCGATACGGAAGTCATTAACTCCAAGAGATAATGTGCTGTCAGCGAAGTCTAGGAATGCAAGAACCATCTCTTTATCTACGTTATCTGCTGCGACATCCACGTATACGTCAAAACCAGTACCATTGTATCCTTGGCGACCATTTGTGTTCTGACCAAGAGCAAATACGATTTTTGTTCCATCAACGTAAACAACTGGTTCAGTTTCTTTAAACTTCAATTCTTGTGCCTCATGGTCAATGTACGCAGGTAGGATAGATTTCTTTCCAGCTACTGTCGCTACTTTAAACACTAATTGACCTTGAGCTAGTGAGGTAGTATCCCCAATAGATGGTAAGTACCCTTCGCTACGAATATGTGCGAATAAGATATCACCGTCTGATAGTTTTGCTGTTTCGCTTTTTAAGAACTCCGATACTTTAACAATTGCCATTATTTAGTCTCTCCTTTTTCTAGTTCAATTTGTTTTGCTGCGTGTTCTCGTAATCGTGCTTGTTTTGTTACTGCGTTATTTTTCCAAGCCATCTGACTAGCTGAACCGAACAACAGGACTGCGGATACAATATCGTACGTTACGTTTTGGTCAATTTCTAATCCTAACTCATGTCCGCATAAGCGAGCAATAGCGTTAATTAGTGCAACACCGAAAACGATGAAACGAACAATCGTGGCAGCACCAATCTTAGGCGCGGACTCAGGTACAAATACTTCGTGTTTATTTTCCATTTATATCATCCTCACTTTCTACTATCTAATATAGCGCTTAGTGTATTTCGATGTCAGACACTAACCTACTAGACCAGTAAACACGTGCTACGGAATCACTAGGGGTTACGATATCGAACCACCTACCAGCAACATCTCTACCTTCTGCAACAATACCACACGTCACATCGGCGTAGTCTAGATAACCGATTATGAAGTGAGTTGGTACTTCGTCATCCTCATCAGGAACTAGCTTAACCTCTTTCACATCAGCGGAACCGTTATACGAATCGATTGCATCTTCTACAACTTCTTTAACCTGCTCTTCTGTCCAGTTATCTACGTCAAACCATACATCTACAGTCACCCGTGCTTTCATCCGTTTCGCTCCTTTATCATATCGTGTAGTCTAGTTCGTAACAGCTCTTTCAAGTCTGCGAGCTTCTCTTCTATGAGCAATGCAGGTACTGCACCATCTCTAGCGTACTTAGCTACTAGAATCTTAATGATGTAGCTATCTGTATTCTCACGAACTAGCAATGTTAAGATATCTCTATCAATCTCGTCTAGTTTAACTCCGTATAACGCAGCCTCTAGTACTTCCATTTCTTCTAGTAATGAATCCATAGATTCGTTCATCTCTATTAAATCCGTCACATCGAAATCATGTTTCGTAGTGAATACGCGGCTCTTGTCTCTATAGTTATTCTTGATGAAGCTGTTCTTGACACGGAGCTTTAACTTGTTATCTACGTAGAACGGGAAGTCTACCGGACCATTAATATCATACTCCTTAACCAGTCGTAGAAACTGCTCAGATATATATGACATCAACTCTGCTCTAGTAGCTTCATCTGGGATGTATCCTTTATACTTGTTGTACACTGACACTCTCAGATTCTTGTATTGGTGAAATAGTTGCTCTGGGTCCCGCGAGAACACACCGTTAGTCTCCTCAACATTCTTAAGGAACCCAGCACCATTTAAAATCTTATTTGCTTCTTTTTCTAGGTCTCTACTCATCTAAACCACGTTTAGAATCCATCCGGCAACATTCCTTTCGATATTGTTTTTACACCCGTCTTCTTACACAAGATATCTGAGTAATGGATTGTTTGAGGTATCTTGACTAACTCCCCTTCAATGTATCCTTCAGCGTACCCTGTAGCCCATCTATCGAATGCCTTTGTGAGATGCATAACAGACGTTTGAACAGCATAAGCTGTCTTTACTTCTACTATAACAGGTAGTTTCTTAGAAATCAAATGTTGCATTTCTGTTTTCACTACTGCATATGAAGTTGGGGCTTCATAAGGTGTGATTTCTAATCGCTCTCTGTACGTTTCTAGTAATTCTGTTACTAAGTCCATATTTGATGCTTTGGTTACTTTCATCCAACCCCTCCTTAAAAAATCAAGAGAGAGGAACCCCTCTCTCTATAACTCTAGTACTGCATTTAATTTTTCTGAGTCAATCTCACTTAACTCATCATCGTCGTCTTCTGGAGCTTCCTCATCCGGTGTGATATCACTGATATCGTAGATAGGGTCAATCCAGTTGTCTAACTTAAGGATTTCATTGTTAGATGCTGGGAATGGTTCCCCTCGACTACCAAACTCTTCCCAGATTAGACGATTTAGAAGTTCGGCACGTACTTTGTTACCTTCCTCTTCATTTCGTAACCAATCTAAGAATCTAGCTGTCTGCATCTTGTGTTCGTTACCCTTAAGGTCAACGTAAATGTAACTTTGACCAGATTGTTTAGCGATACCACAATCGATAGCTTGATGAACCATGTTGTACTCATAATCGAAACCAGTGTCAGCGATTAAGTAGATATCCTCTTCCTGCATTGGTCGAGCTACTTTGTTTTTACGGGTACGAATACCTGCGATATGTCCAATACGCTCTTCCTTACCTTTGATTGTCTTCTTAATAGCTTTCTTCTGTTTAACTTCCCATCGTTGAGACATTGCGTGTTCCCAAGCTTTACCGCCAGGGGTTTTGTATTGTTTTACAAAGCTCATACCACCGATATCATCACGAACTTGGTTAATCCCGATGAACATTGCCTTAGACTCTGCAATCAATGGAGATAACTTCGTACATAACTGTGCTAGTGCGTTGGCTCGTGAGCCGACATCTTTCTCACCGAAGTCTTTTTCGTACTGGACCATAGATGGTGTTTGTCCTAATGAGTCCCAGATGTAAACGATTGGACGATTAGGTGCTTTCTCTTCGAAAGTTTTAAGTGTCTTGGCTACTGTTTTACCAACTTCCTCAATCGTTAATGGTCGACCAGCTTTAGCGTCTGGTTCTTTAATCATAATCTTCTTAGTGTTGATACCTAGAGTAGTTAGTCGGACCTTATCGCTCGTACCCTCTACATCAATTAGAACTACAATACAACCTAACGCGGATGCTACACGTGCGATGTGATGTGTCATAGTTGATTTACCACCTGATGGGATACCTGCAATCTCAATCATACGTCCGAACGGTAACCCTCCACCTAACGCTCTATCTAAGCGTGGGAAGAATGTCGGTAACCAGTCTTTTACTTCCGCGAAACCAGAGTCTTGTAGTAATACCAGACCATCAGATTCACTTGTCAACTCACTCATATCGAAGTCTGCGGATAAATCTAAAATAGGTCCTTTACCTTTAACTTTAACTTTTGCCATTTAATTTCCTCCTAATGTTGTATTTCCTCCGAAGAGGAGAGTAGGTATTACCCTACTCTTACAGTCCCGCCTCGTCAATCAATGCATCGATGTCGACAGCATCTAAATCGTTAAGGTCGATTTCTGTATCATTAAGAGGTGTCTCTAAGTCAACGCCTTCTAGGTCATCTACTTTAACTTCTTCTGTTTTTACAGGAGCTGCTTTGACAGGTTGAGTTGCTGTAGTTGCCGCTTGAGTTTGATAAGGGTTTGTAGCTTGTGCTGTGTTTGCTGGTGTTACTGGTTGGTTAGTAGTAGCAGGTGCTGATTGACCACCTTCTTTGGGAACATTTGAATCAGGGTCGTTACTGTTTTTCCCTTCCAATACATCCGCAAATCGTTGCACCCAGTTTAGTCCATTCTCTAATAACTCAGTTGCACGACCATGGAACGATAAATCTTCCAATTCATTCTGCCATCCTTCACCTAATGGAGGTAGCTGGTTTTGGTAAACTGTAACAGGTGCTTCCATTTGACCTTGTTTAGGCTTCTGGATTAAGACTGGTGAACCCGCATTAGGGTCTAAGAATGACAATTGACGACCGCCAGCTAAACGCTTATCAGTTAATGATGAATTGATAGTTTTCATAGCTGAGTGAGGTACATCGAATAATCGAACAACTAACTTACCCTTCTCGTCTCGCTCTTGTTTTTGAGTTCCATCTGGATTCTCAATGATTTTAACACAGTTAACTGTGAAGAACTGCTTAGGTTTTTGTTGTCCGCCGAATGGAGTAGGAATCATCTCCTTAGCTGTCCATTCGTCAATCTTAGCATCCAAGAATAAGCTACCGTCTTTCTTACCTGTTAATGTAAAAGTATTAGATAGTTTCTTTTGGTTCTTAGTTGTTGCTTGTAAGAAGATTTTACGGCAGTGTTCTGCAAATTTACCATATAAATCAGCCGATGGTAAGATTTGAATGAATACTTCCGGTTCGTCCTTGCTTAAGAATAGACGTTTATGTTTAGCTGTAGGATAAACAACCTTAGGGTTGTTACCACTGTTACCAGAACCTCCACGTCCACCTCCAGAACCTTCTAATTCCTTACGTTGTTGTTCAATAATATCTGCAAAGTTTACCATTATTCATTTCTCCCTTGTTTTATAATTTTTGGTTTTTTACGTCCTCTTTGGGACAGCTGTTTAAAAGGGTTTAGCTACCTTTTTTCATCTCTCTGTACCTCTACCCTCCTTTAGTAGTTTGTAAGAATCCCTTCTTACTATTTCTATATACCATCAATCTATCAAAAAGGTAACTACATTGTGGTATTTTTTAATTTACTTTCTAAATACTCTAATGCCCACTCGGAACCATCATCAGATAAAGCATAGTCTACTACTTTATCGATAATACATTCGATAGCTTCATCTCGTGTATACTCATCTGCGTTGTACATATTAATCGTTCTTTGGACTTCGTATAACATGGTAATTCACCTGCCCCTCCGCAGTTGTCGCACACTGCATCATAACCTGTTCCATATCCAGAAAAGCCACTGCCACCACAGACAGTGCACTCCTCTGTAATTATTTTCTTATCCATTATTTATCCCCACTAGTACGCAGCTTAATATCGGGGATAATCTCCTCTGGACGGAATACAACTTTGTAATGATATGCATCTTCGTATTTAGCATCTGTTTGTTCGATGAAGTAACTTACATTGTCGCTAAGACCTAAGTAATGCTTCTTATACGTGTTGTCTTTTGTTTTACATGTTACAGTTACCTTCTTAGCGTCTGATGCATCCATAGCACATAACCCTTCAATAGATAACAGATACTTGTCTGTAATACCGTTGAAGAATACTACTCGGCGTTGCACCTCAAAATTATCTGCTGATTCTGATAGGTTCTTAGAAACAGTGTCTGCCTCATTGGAACATGCTGCCAATCCTGTTAACGCCATTAATGATATTAAACCTGCAATAATCTTCTTTTTCATAATAAACCCCTCCTATTAGTTATCTAGTAAAGATAGTTCCTTTTGTATTCTAGTACTTTCTAAAATCTCTCTAGCTTTTCTAAGGTCATGTATAACGCTGTCGGGCTTCTTCGTACCGTCCATGTTGTGCGTACACTTCGTGCAGTTAGAAGATAATTCCCCATCTTCACATATACATACATCGTTCCACCCACCTTTATATATTGTCCCTCTATTGGTTGAATACGCTCCGTCGTAAGTGCTCATAATTCTGTTTCGCCTCCAATTTAGGAATTACTAATTCTTCTATAAACATCTCACATAGCTGCATGTCTGTCATATCTGGGAAGCATCCGTCCTGTTTTGCCTCCTGTGCAAGACGGTACGCGTACCCATAATAAAAGTACACCTTTTGCTCAGACGTCATCTGTTCTCTAATTGCCACTAAACACACTCCCCGCTTTATGTCCGTATTGTGAATCGTTAGCCAACTGCTTACCGATAGATTGAAGCATGTTGCTACGTTGTTCAAATGCCTTTACAATACGAGATGTACGACCTAAAATCTGTTCAAATTCTATTACACGTTTACGCTGCTGGTCATATTCAGTTCGAGTCTTAATATAAGCATCGACGGCATCCTTTGTAGGTTTCTCGCTTTTGGCTTTGATTTCCGCTCTCGCTGCGGCGTCCAGCGTGGCTACTATCTGCTCTAGTTTTAGTTCTTGGCGTTCTAGTAGGTAACGTACTTTCTCGTGCAGAGCGGACCAATAGACGTATTTAACAGGTTGCTCTAACATCTCCTCCTGTAAGTTTACAGGGTTAATTTTTAACTCTTCTCGCAAATCGAACGATTCTACTAACCCGTTTGTATCTTTAATAGTAATCTCATCGAAATCGAGGAAATCTACTGGAATGTTCACTCGACATCCTCCTCTGGTTCTACGTAGTCTTGTAATAAACTGTAATCTAAGCTGTCTTTTAGAGGACCGTTACCTTCCTTTAGTGGTACAAAGTCAAACTTATCTAAGAAGTCTTCGACATAAACCCAATACTTTACTAGCACTGATTTCCTGTCATAAAACTCAATACGGAATGCTTCGTTATCTTCCTCTACGATAACAACAACTTTCGTGTCAAAACCACCGTCACGCTCGTCCTCGTAACCGTACCAGAATGTTAGATTTGTGTAAGCCACATGGTTCTCTAACAGGTCTTGCAAGATTCTTCGTTGTTCGCGATAAATCTCACCTGTTCGCTCTAAGTTATCTCTTAATCTAGTTCTTAGTTTTAGAGTAGGTTTCTGTACAATGATAAACTTCTCTAATGCTTGTTCTACAGTCATTAACACATGTTCACCAGTTTCTGCTACTATTGTTCTAGCTCTATGTGCCTCTTTTATATCGGTGTCTAGTTTCTTTGCGATATCTTTTAGCAACACATTAGCCCAATGTGACTTAGCTAGTAGAACCTCTTTGTATACCTCATTCTTGACGAAATGTTCGTTTGTTTCACCAGTATACCTTAGCATTCTTCTTCCTCCGTTTCCTCATCGTCATGCATGTACCAAAGGTCACAATCCTCCGGTGTTACGGGTAACAGTAGAAGGAACACACCTTTACTAATCTTTTTATCTACAATATCTTTATGCTTGTACATACACTCGTCGCAAATATGTCCGTACATGTTAACTCCCCCTTATAAAATATAGAATACTTTTTGCCAATAACCGTTATCTACTACTACTGGTCGTCCTTCTTCATCGATAAAGATAAGGTAGCCCTCTGTACTTTCTTCGTATTCATCATCCACGTCTGTCTCGTTCATTGTTTTTAAGAACTCTTCTTCGGTTAAGTTAGCCCACTCTGTGTGACATCGTTTAATAGATTGATAGATGTGATTCTTCTCAAACTGCACTACTTTCTTGCCATTTTCGACATACCATTCAGTTTCTCCAGTATAAATAGCTTTCATATTAAATTTCCCCTTTCACTTTATCTTCGAATTTAATAACCCATTGGTCATCATCAACTTCTAAGAAGAATAACTCGGTCTTGATTATACTTGAATCTAACACCTCAGCTGTAGCCCTAGTAACGATGTACATAACACCGTCAATGTTAACTAATTTACCCTTTCTAAGGTCTTCATGAGATTTATCTGTAGTATGACCATACTTTATGATACCTTCATCCCCTCGTAAAACCCAAGAGTAGTTATACTCATCTCCTTTAAGTCTAACCTCCGTTATCGTTAACCGTCTTTCTCTAGCTATATACACGCTACACACTCCTATCCGATTTTAATAGTTCAGTAATTTCCCCACCGTGAATCGTGTTTAAGAATGTTGAAAACTTTGTTTCTCGTACGTTCATTAAACCTTGTAATCCAAAGCTCGTCCCTGATACGATATACCTTGTCCCATCCATAGTGTACGAGCGTCCTTGATTAAAAAAGAACTCCCCTCTTCCTTGGTCAATTATATTTTCATTCGCTTGCATCAATACCCAAGATGATTCTTTTGTTTCTTGGTGCTTAAACTGTTTTAACGTTAGTTCTTGTCTGCAAGATGGCATTTAATAAACTCCTCCTCCGTCTTATTTGCTAACTCTACCAATTTCCTTCCCATCTCTCTAGCATTAGATGGATGTAGATATATGATACCGCTCTCGTAAATGTAATCGGTTATGTCTAGTTCTATACTAGCCTCAAGCGTTTTATCTTTTCGTTCCTCTACATAACCTGATACAGCTACGTAAGCCTTGTCCGTACCATCTATATCGAAACAATCAATCTGTTTCCTCCTCATGTTCTACCTCCTTATCATAGCATGGTTTTTGAATGATGTCAACACTTTCTTGAAATTCTTGTGACACTTCAAAACAAGCTGCCATTTTAGCTAAATCCCTAGTTTCATAGAAAACATCCCATCCCATAACACGTCTACCTTCTCGATATCCGTTAGATAACGCTTGTTTTGATACATCAATCTTGACTGCTAGCTCTGCCCATGTATCCGCTTTGTGTAGTTCCCCTCCTTTTTCTACACCTTTTATCATGTATGCTGGAGGTGTGTCACCTACATACCACATTCGCCAACCCATTATCTGTTCCCATTCCTTGTTTAACACCTTACTTACTGAGTTGCGAGATAATCTGTTGTCATCTGCGAACACTGATGCGTTATCATGTATCGTAATCTCATTTTCATAAGGGTCATAAACATAGAATGGTAGTTTAGTTTGGTTAGGTAGTACACGTAGTACAAACATGTCCCTATTCGCACTACCTGTCATGTCACCTATAATATGATAGTAACCTTCCATCATAATTATTTCTGTTAGTGGATACGTCTTTATATATTGTTTACCTGTAAATGTATCTGTAGCTAAGAACGTTACTGTTGATGTTAGCGGTCTTCGGATTTTAGATACGTACGCTATTTTCTTGTTCATCAGAAGTTCTTCGCCGCATCTAAAATGTCATCGTAATCTACACCAGCTTCATATGCTGCCTTTAACGCAATATCTAACTTCTTCTTAGCTTCTTCGATTTTGTGTTGCTTTTGTTTCTCAATAAAGTCCTCTAACTCTTCTAGCGTGTAATCATATAGATTAGGTACGGTATACGTCTTACCCCATCTAGATTGCAATAATGTAGAAATAATCATGTGCACACGCTGCTCATTTAACATAACATTTGCTGATTCCCCATCTGATGTATCCGTCATCAACAACGATGCGTATAAATCGTGCGCCCCATCCTCTAATTCAAATTTACAACCTAAGTGGTCTGCGAAAGTTAATTTTACCGCCATGTGTATCTCCTCCTTGTTTGGTATAATATTATTCTATCACACTATTTATAGTTTGTCAATAAAAAAAAAAGAAGAGATTATTTCTCTTCTTCTACGTAGTACCCATATTCCCATTTAACTGTTTCTCCGTGATACTCTATTGCGTTACAATTCTTACATTTAGTACCTACTAGATGATACACGCGATTATCATCCCCGATACGCTCGGAGTGGATTGTACGCGATGTTTCGGTAATATGTTTATGCTTGCAAAATTGACGCTTAATAAAATCAACGATTTTCATCCCATTCTCTCCCTTATCTCTTTAGTAGCCATTTTGTTTAATCTTTCTAGTAGTTTTTCTAAGTCTAGTAAGTCATCCCAATCCGCTTGATATAGGTCTAATTTCTTTGTTTGTCCTAATAATTTAATTAATTCTTCTATCTTACCCATCTGTTTCCCCACGCTCCTTCCTCCATCCGTATTGCTAGTTCTGTCTCTAAGTTCTCAGTTAACTTCTTAGATAGAGAGGTAAGACGTGCTAAGTCTTCCCAATCCATCTCTTGTATATTGTTAGTTAACAAGCGCTGTGTATACTCTGTCAGGTTTCTTAAGTGATTAACGTTTTCTGTATGCATCTTTATTAGCCTCCATTAGATTAATAAACTCATCGTACTTCTCTTCTGTTAACTTACCACAGTTCTTACAGTTTTTCAAGTGTTTCTTTTTCATATGGTAGTCACAATATCCTTTAACTGTAGCGAAAGTAGATAGGTCTTCTGCATCGTAGTCTACCATATCATTGTAAGTGATACCAATCTCTGCATCAGCTGTTACTGGGAATCTAGTACGTTCTCCTTCCCAATCGATATATAACCAGTCGATAGGTAAATTTTCCATTACGTGAACACCAATCTTAGCCATTTGTTTAATCTCTTCTGGTGGGCAATCGATTACGATACTATCGTGTACTGTCATAACGATACGAGAACGTAAGTTTAGCTTCTCGATAATCTTGTTGATTAGGATAACTGAAGAGTTTGTTAAGAATGCGCCAGTACCCTGTACACGTGTATTGTTCGATTGACGAAGTGCCTCGTTCTGTTTACTTTTATCTTTAGAGAAAATATCTCGAAGGTTACGAGTGAATCCTTGTTTCGTTTCGATATATCCATGGTCACGTACAAACTGCTTGTTACCTTCGATGTATGCTTCTACCGTTGGTTTCCCTGCGAAGAAGTCTTTAAATAGCTGCTCTGCCTCTTCTAATGTCATGTCCCACTTCGGCGCGAAGGACATCGGTACCTCACCATATACTACACCGAACGATACGGCTTTTGCTTTTGTACGTTCATCATCTGTGATTTCATCGATAAGCTTCTTGAATGTTAATGCTGCTGTCTCTTTATGGATGTCAGCACCTTCAATGAACGACTTAATCATTTCATAGTCACCAGAATCTAATGCTAGAATACGAGATTCTAAGGCACTATAATCGAGCTGGATTAATGCTCCGCCATCGAATGATGTAACGAACTCTCGTTTAATCGGGTTGATATAGTCGAATCGAGTAATATCACCAGACTTCCTTGGTAAATTTTGTAAATTAGGACCAGCTGATGATAACCGAGATGTCGCTGTACCTGTAGGATTGAATCGTCCGTGTAATCGTCCATCCGCATCTACCATTTCCAAGAACTTATAAGTGAATGATTGTTTACGAGTTTTAACTAAAGAATACTCTAGGTAAATCTCTGCAAGTTCTTTATGTTCCGGATAGTTGTCCTTAATGTACTCGAACGCTGTCTTATCCGCTTTAAAGTGATACCATTCTGCCTCATGCTCTGTTATGTTGTTGTTTAAAGCAGTATCTGTAAGATACTCTCGGTTAAATGGTAACTGTACCTCATTGATAAGGTACCATGCGCGTTGTTTGTCATCTGAAGATGCTGGATTAAACTTTCGTTTCTCTGGGTCCATAAGTTTAGTTCGCAATTTCTCAGTTTCTGGGTCACGCTCTGCTTTTGGTTTAGCAAACTCTTCTACACCCATCTGGTACAGTTCTTCTTTGTAAGCTTCAACATCCTTCGACGTTTTATATGTGCGTATAAGCTCGATTAAGCGCTGTTCTTCTGCGATGTATATCTCAGCCATATGTTTCACATAAGGGATGTCTAATTGGACGCCAGTAGCCTCTAACTTAGCTAGTACATTAGTTAGTTCTACATAATGGTTCGAGTACAGGTCAATCTTCTTCGTTAACCCTTCATCGTGTGCTCGTTTATCTAACGCGTTGTAGATACGTAAACACACATCAACGTCACCTGCTGCATAAGGACTTAGCATTTCAAAGAAAGGAATCCATTCATAATTAAAATCACTACCATCAATTTCATTACGCGGACTCTGTGGTGTTCCGAAATCGGGCATCTTAGGCTTCACATATTTTAAATCCTGCTGTTTTAATAGAAGCTCACCAATCTGCTCCATAATGGTAGGGTTATCCTCTTTTGTTTTCATGTCTTTCTTGTAAGCTGTATTCTGTTTCTTGAGTACTTTTACTACTTCTTTTAACTCTTTAATCTGTGCGTTAGCTTCTGCACGGTCAAGTGTACATTGTTCTTTCCATTCATCCTTAAGTTTGTCGATACGCTTCTTATCTTCAGCGAGAGCATTCTTCTTAAAGTTTTCCTTGAAGTCTTCTAGCTCTCTATCATATCCGCCCATATCTGTAAATTCATATGTTAAGTCTGATAGTCGTAAAGAGTCTTTTACTTCTTGGTTGACTAGTAGCCAGTACATAACCTGTGTATCTCGGTTATTATTAAACACTGTGATGTTTCTAGTTAAACGAAGGAAGCGAATATCGAACTTAATATTATGCCCGACTTTAATCTGTTTAGAACCTACGAACTCTTCTACGAATTTATAAATCTCAGCTAACTCTCCTAGATTCCAAGTGAAACATTTATGCTGCAAAGGTATGGTGACACCTTGTCCCTCACGCCACGATAAGCTAATACATAAAGGTTTAGCTCCTACCTTCTCTGCACTTAATGTGTTAGTCTCTAAATCCCATGCAACTACAGGAGCATTAACAATCTCTTTAGTGAATATCTCACGTACACGTGCAATCGTGGTAACGTCCTCGTACGTCACTTTCTTAGGCATGAACGCTGAGTAACCATCCTCTACATATTTCTTTAAGATACCCATATCTGCCACTACTAAGTTAGTAATCTTAGGCTGGAACAACAAATATTCCATAGAATAAGTAGGGAGAATCCAACATTCATGTGTCTCGTCTGTTAATTTAGATGTGATAATCTCTCGTCTAGGCACACCTCGAAGTTTAGAAATCTCTGATTTTCCTATTGTAGCCTTACACGACATATTACCCATCGGAACAATAACATCGGGTTTGTCTTTAATAACCCGAGCTGAGAACTCTTCGTATAACGGGTTTGCTTCTTTCTGCGTTACGGGTACGTATGATACTGCTTTCTTATTTCTATTACGCGTACGGACCTTAGGGACACGTTTAAACGCGTAATCGATGTACCACTGGTCTTGTTTAAGGTTCAATCCTTTCTTACCTACCAGAGCTGCTAGTGTTTTACCTGCTTCAGTATTGTGGTAGTTAAATTCTAGTTCGTTTGTTCCGCGCTTCTGTTTGAAGTGCTCTTCGCGGATGTGGTCTAGCGCAAACATAATTTTCATTAAATCTCCTCCTTGCTACTATAATACCATAATATCATAAATCTGTCAATACAAAAAAGAGAAGAGCTATTTGCTCTCCTCTTTCTCTTTCATTCTCTTTTTCATTTCCTCGATACGGTCTCGACAATCACAGCAACATCCGCCTTGAGTTCTATGAATCACTGGATAAACTTCGATACCACAAGCATCACATGTAGGTCTATAACTCATACTACCAACTCTCCTTATCTACTATAATACGTTCACCTTCTGTGTATGTTTTGTATACGTAATAGTAGTTAACTTTGTTAGTGTTGATGTTTATGTCATTAAACGTAATCCACTCATAATTACTGTTGTTATCGCAGAAGTCGTTGAATGACTCTGTCTCTACGTTTACAATAGACTTCATGCTACCATCATCGAATACAAAGTGTAATGTCATTAACACCTTTTCTTTTTCTTCAACTACTTCTTCTACTTTCTTCTTCTTAAAAAAGTTTAGTATCCACATATTAAATCTCCTTCCAGAACGTCGCGTTCTTAAGGATATTCTGGATGTCAACTAAGTCTAATTGATGTAACTCATACAATAAGTCATCTACAGACACAGGTTTATAATTACCATCATCTAACATTGGAATATCCATCATACGTGTTTCCTCATGTTCAACAATAACTAGTTTCTTACCAGCAGTCATTACACCTGCTAAATCTGTCTTCTCCATAATCCAGTCACTGTATTTTGCTTTCACATGGTTGTATTCTTTTGCTTCACTATAATATTGGTAAACGAATGTTCCTTGAGCTAATACCGCGAACGGTAATGAGTTATCGTGCTTTTGTTCTTTATTTAACATATCCCAGTGAACAATATTACCTTCAATAATCATGTACGCGTCTGTAGTGCCTTCTTTGCGATACCATCCTTTTGTGAGATGCGGTAATACTGCTAACCCTACAAAAAATTCACCTTCAATTCTATCTGCCATTATTTAATCTCCTCCTTAGTAATGTTTGCTTCACCTTCAAAGAACATAAAAGCAATCGAGTCTAATGGTAGTGCAAAGTAATCAGATACTAGTAAACCTTTAAATGTGTTAGTTCTCTTGTTGATATACTCATCCATATCCTTAGCCATTAGACGTACACTATCTTTAATCTCCCTACCATCTTTAGTAAGGATAACCACAATATATGTGTTAAACATTACTTCTCCCCCTTAATCAACTTCTTGAATTGAGCGTGGTTTATACCTACTACAAATGTTGAGCTATTAAGTATCTCAGATACATCTTCTGATGCGAATTCTTTTGATACATTCTCTAGGAACTTAGCCAACGACACTCCTCTGTTACCATATATCGCCGTATAGTATTCATGTGTACATCTAACCTCGTTAAACTGTTTTCTTGCTTCCTCGAAATTAGATTCTGTACTACCACTTAGGTCGTAAGGCACCAGTTTTGCGTTACCGGATACACTCATGCTCATCCCTAGCAACTTGTCAAAGGATATCTCACTTACATAGTCGCTAGACAGTACACCATTTTGTGTGAATCTAACTTTTCGTAAGTCATTATTCTTAACGTAGTAGTACTCGTGGTAACCTCCATTAAGACCTGCGCTTAGTACATGCCCATCTAACATCGATGTTAAGGCTAACCCAGTTACTACTCTACCTAAATTAATCTGTTTGTACATATTATCTCTCCTCCTCTTTCTTAACTGTCTTTATCTTACCATATGTTTCTAGTAAGTACAACCCCTAAAATAAAAAAAAAGAGAAGATTATTCTTCTCTAATAAAAATAGGAACAGGGAAGTTATCGAAATCCCATACAGACCGCTTACCACAAGGTCTACATATGAATCTATAATAACGTTCGCTCTCAATATATCTAACTTTACTTTCTGCTTTAATCATACCAGCACTACAGCTAGGGCAAAATACCTCACAAGTTTGTTTACTTTTCTGCTTGTCTCCACCGAAAAACATATCAACTATCTTTTTCATTACGTTCATGCTTCCACTCCTTTGCAGGTATTCTAATAGATTCCAGCTTTTTAAGCAGCTGCGGCTTCACTACGTACGTTTCTTCTCTTGTAACATATCTTTCGTTGAGTTGGTCCCAACACTTCTTCTTCGGCAGCTTAACCATGTCTAACGTAAGGGATTTACCTAACTTAACTTTCTCGCCACTTAGTAACGCATCTTCGATAACATCCTCTAGTAATTTAAGTACATCGTCCATATCCCCTAATGTATATCCGCCGTTATAGGCAATACGTCGAGCTAGTTCTTGTCGATTCACTAGATTGTTCATCTCACACCATCCAGAATTGTGACATTATGATTATACTTAAACTTACGGTTTTTCGTATCTACTAGACACTCAACCTCGTTAACATCAAATGCGTCATCACAAACAATCCAAATATTCATCTTCCAAGTTGATAGCGGTTCTTGAAGGTGACAGAAACATTTGTATTTGTATTCCGGAAGCACGTAGAACTTACCATCGCGTTCTTCATAATATTTGCTGCGTTCTTCTGTAATCTCTTCAGATTCTAAAGCTGGGAAACTAATACGCACCTTATCGACATGGTACCGTAGGTTGTGAAGGCTAAATAGATAATCGTACACATTTATATCCGGAAGAACGATAGGTGCGTCTACGACCGTGCTAGTAGCCATAGAAGCCAATCTAACATTCTCCACTTCATCTGCTGTGTATTCTTTCTTCGGTCCATAGATAATCTCCGATTCTGGGACACCTGCTAGTTTGTTAATTACATGTACACTTGCTTTACCTGTTACATAATATTGGATGAAACCGCCGTGGTCGAATACTAAATTGTTTAACGTATCATCACCGTATCTTTGCTGGTATACTAGGTACTTATTCTCATCTCGTTCAGTAATGATTGATGATTTGTCTTTTAGTTCACCTAGCGTATGGTAAAGCTCTTCTGCGTTTAATGCAGTCACCTTGATACCTTCTGCTTCTTTTTCTACTGTTGTATAATTAGCGTTAACACTTCGGTCCGAGTTATGGATGTTAACTGTTCTTTTTCTCACGTTCTTTGCCATAGTATGACCTCCTATTTGTCTATACTATTAGTATAGCACAACATAAAAAGTACAACAAAATAGAGTCCTTTTTAGGGGACTCTACTTCATTCCAGTTAGCACAATTGACGTGATAATCATATCTTGTTTTGTGTATTGGATACGATGGATAATCTGCTCTAGCATTGTTAGGTTCTTTGCATCCAAGCTAGCGTATCGTCGTTTGTTATCGGCTGTTACGTAAGATACAGAGTATGTGTTCATCGGTATAAACTCTCTTTCTCTTTTACTAGATGGTTAACTAATGTGTCTTTTGCTACTTTAATCATCTTCTCCAGATTCCCTACTGTACAGTCGTTAATCTTAATCATTTCTACCTTCGCACTCATCGTTAATGCTACTAACGCGTTCTGTCCTTCCTTAGAAGAACTAACGATTACACACTCTCCTATACTGACTGTGAACTCATTAGAGTTCGACACTAAGTTTGAAATCTTCCCACTCATCTTCGCAATTGCATTCAACATGGTAACTCTCCCCTACTGGTTGGCAGTCACACTGTGTTAGCTCCTCTACTAACTCCTCTTCTGTTGTATGAAGTAAGTTTTCTAATGTGTAAGTGCCAACTCTGTTTTTCCCTTTATCGTTTGTTATAACAATCGTTACGTACTGCGTATCTAATGACCTAAGCATTAAATCTTCTCCTCCAGCTTGTCCATCTGTTTCTTAACTTCAACTAACTCGGACAGTGTTCGCATTTGTGTAGACATATTAAAGTTTGTTTTACGGGAGAACATATCTAATAAGATATCTATTTTTGTCTTACTATGTCTTTGCTCTAAGATGAATCTCGTCATATGTGCTTGATATCTAGGTTTCAAGTTGTCGAAATGGTCTTGTAGGTAATAAGCATATTCGTATAACTCGTTCTCTAAATCTTCTCGTACCGAAGACGGACAATCGAGCTGGTTAGGGGTTGCATTATCGAACCCCTCCTCACTCTCATGACAACAACTATCGAATGCTTGGAAGCAACAATACTTGTTATTGCACTTCATAGTTAGCAAACTCCTCGTTAATGATGTCTTGCAGTTGCTCTTCATCAACCTTACCATTAAACGCTAGAGAAGCAATCTCTTCTACGAACGCTTTTGTTGGTCCTGCAACAACTGTGTTGTTCTCCTTGATTGCAGACACGATTTCTTTCGATTTACGGAATGCTGCTACTTTACCAAACCCATAATCTCCGCCTTCTGCTAGGTTCGCCTCGATGCGCTCCTGTAATTGTTCTTGTGCCTCTTTTTTAGTTAATGTTTTCATATTGTAAACCCTCCATTTTTTTATTTGTTATTATTTTACTAGTAATTCTGCTAACTCGTCTAACTCTTCTGGGTGGAATTTAATTGAACGCTTAAGTTCAGTTCCGATAACTTCGTCAGCATCTGCATCTTTTGGAACTTCAATCAAAATAACCGTAGGTACAGAAGCTAATTCGTAATGCGCTGCTACTTCTGGTCGTTCCTCTACATGTACTGCTGTGTGTGCAACTTCTAGTTCATTCTCTAGGTAATTACCTACTGCTTGACATGGTGCGCAAGGTGTTGTGTATAACTTAACTAGCTTCTTCATTTACTTTACCTCCAGATATTTTTTGAATTGATTAACTAGAATGTCATGTTTATAGACTTTAAATTCGGCTGTTTTGAATCCGGCTTTACGTACTGCATCTACACGATAGTGACGTGACTCTTCTAGATACAGCGTGTTAATTGCATCTACAAGTTTGTCCACTTCTTCTTTCACTTTATTAGCTAGTTTCTTTTCTTGTAGGGCTACATGTAAACGTCGTAGAATCTCTTCTGTCTTTATGATTACATCCTTCGTCTCGTTTACCGTATCTTTAGTTAGTACATCGTTAAGAATAGCTGTCATTAAGATTTCGTCTTCCATAGGGAAAGCACCTGCTTTATCACCTACTACAATTTTCATTACGCGTTCTGCTTCTTCTTGTGTAAATTTATGTTCTGTCATATTCTGGTCTCCCCTTCATAATGTTTTCGTAGTCTTCGTCTGTATCATTTGCGTAATTAATCTTTAAATCGTCATCCCATTCAAACTCAGGTGACTCTTCATGAGAACTAATTTTAACACTAAAATCTGAACGTTGAATCGTTCTCTTAATCTCGTGTTCCACTTGTTCTGCACTAAAACCTTCGTAATCTGTAACGTACATCAAAATCTTGTGTAATTTAGCCATTGCCCTCCCCTTTCTTAAAAGCTTCTCTTGCTAGATAAGCAAAGTTATCAATCTCTTTTTGTCTAGGGTACCCTTCAAACTTAAACCTAGTAACAATGTTGTACTTACATAACATTCGGTAAAAGTAATCTTGAGCTCCGCAGTAATGTAGATACTCGCTTCTCCCACTACCAAAAAGTATAACACGTTTTCCTTTCAAAGTCAATAGGTTTTTTCGATATTTTTCTAGAAACTTAGGAAAGTCTGGTTTTAGTTGATAAGATGGATAGTAAGATGGTGTACCTAAGAATACGATATCAGAGTCGTCTATCGCTTTCTGGATGTCTTCCGGATTAGAGTGGTTACCTGTCATATCATAGATGTAGGTAAACTCTTCTTCTCTCATACTAGCTAATATTCCTACTGTATTACCTTTGAGAGAATAGTAGAGAAGTGTGGACTTCATTAGAAGTCCATCTCTTCCTCTTCTGACTTATGTTTGTATCCGATAGCGTTACCCTGTAGGAAATCGACCTTAGACGCAATCTCGTTACTGCCAGACATCTTAGAACCGTACGTTACAATCCATTTAGCTCGTAACTCACCATTGTCTGGGAATGGCTCCTGCATACCTGCATTGCGGCAAATTAAGTTTGCTAGATACTCAGCGTAGTTATGGTACTCATCGATTGACATTGTATCGATGTCTTTATATAACCATTCTGTCCAATCCTTCTCTAACTCTACTGCTGTTTGAATGAACGACAACGCCCAATCCATATTCTCTTTTGTGTTTAAAAATTGGTTTTCTTTAATCAAGATTTGAATGATGAAACCGAATACTTCGCTATGTTGGTTTTCATCAGCTTTAATTAAGTTAATCATATTGTTCGACTCAATCATCTTATTATCTCGAGCTAATGAATGGAAGTACACGAATCCACCAGAGAAGTATAATCCCTCTAGAATCTGGTAAGCTACTAATCCTTTAAAGATACGTAGGATTTCCTCTTCTGTGAATGTGATAGGCTCATTCTTTGCTAGTTTCTCGCGGAACAGGTCACACATGTCTTCTAGTTGTTTAATGATGTGATTGTTACGTTTAGCTAACAATGGTAGCTCCTGTACCTTTGCAAAATATTCTTGTTTCCTTTCGAAGTTAATAACCGAACTCGTCATATGTTCGTATGAAATATTATGTGTCGTTTCAAACGATGCAATTAACGTTAATACGGAACGTAAAGCTGGGTCAGATGTTGTCATGAATAACATCGTTACGATATCACTAGCCATCGAGTCTAACCAGTTAAGCATGCCTGATACGCGCTCATATACGACTCTCTCATCTTCTGTTAATACTAGTTTGTACTGCTCGATATCTTTACCCATACGAACTTCTTCTGGAATCCAATACTCACCATATAGCGCTTTCTGGAAGTCCATCCACTTGTCTACTAACTGGTCGTCCCAATTTCGAATACCATTCGCTACGCCGCCAAAGATACGTGTAGCTCGGTTAGGTGCTGATGGGTTGTATAATCTAAATGGTTTTTCTTCTGTTACAGTGTTGAACATTAAATCGTCTCCTATTCTCTGTTGAATTTATATAAGAAATCACTAACTTCCGAGTACACTTCATTGTCATCACAGTGAGAATCACCCATGACTGTATGTGCATCGTCTAGTAAGCTATACATTGTATTAATCTTCTCTTGCAGCTTCTCCTCTTTATCTTGTAATTCTTCAATACGATGAAGAACAGATAGAATGAACTTACTCCCTGTCTCTTCTGACCATTTCTCTCCATGGCGTAGTACACTTAACTGTCCTGTTCCTTCGTTAAAACGAATCGTATACTTACCATTTTCTAAATCTACCTTTCTGATAGACATATACTCTCCTCCTTAAAATAAAAAATAGGTACCATAGCTTTCGCTACAATACCTAATATACACTATATCTTATTATTTGTCAACACTTTCTTTTTCTAAACTAGTAATATTTTCGAACGTTACTATTTCTCTATCCATTTCTTCGAAATTCTTACACATATACATATACTTGCCTTCACCTTTATCCATGTCTACGTATAACGTTGCCGAGTAATAATACGTAGGGTCTCCTTGCACCATATCAACCATGGCATGATAAAATCCGTTAAGGTCAAATATCGCTAAAGTAGAACCATTAGTATACTCCAGCTTGTAACCTCGTTGAACATATTCGTTAATAATCTCGATGATAGATTTATACATACTACCACTCCCTTCTCTTATAATATAGCGAAAGAGTGGACCTAAATCCACTCCATATTATCCCTGACACATTGGGCAGTCAGCTGGTTTTTCTCTATCTTCTGTGTGAGTATAATAGACTGTTTTCATACCTAATTTCCATGACATTAAATCTAATCGTCGTAACTCAGAAGGTGGTGTGTTCTCACTGATGTGCATATTATGTGAAATAGCTTGGTCTACGTATTTCTGTGCTGTCGCAATATGCTTTAACGCCCAACCCTCATCCATATCGAAACCGGATTTGTATAACCATTTTGTTTTATTATTATAGTTTGGAGGGGCTACTAGAACAGTGATACCTGACTTAACCTCTGTGTAAAGTACATCGTATAATGGGTCTTCAGCAGGTGAGCCGTTCATAATAATACTATTAGTAGCTGTTGGTGCTGTCGCTTTAACATAACCGAATCTAAACGCAGTAGCTGCCATCTTACGATACTCAGTCCACTCTGGACCTGTGAATCCTCGTTTGTCGAAGAACGCGCCTGTCTGCCAGTCAGAGCCCTCATATAGTGGGTATGAACCTTTCTCTAATGCAATCTTGTACGATGCTTTAATAATTGCTTTTAGGTAGCGTTTATGGAAACGTTCGATTTCATCTGAAGCCTTATCCGATTCCCATGGGATACCTTTGTTTGTTAAATGTGTTACTGTACCTAGTACACCTGCACCAACTGCATTATATTTCGTGTTGGTAATACGTGCCTGACCAACTGAAAGCCTTCCTTGTGCGATTACATTGTCTAACATTCGCATTTGAATTTCTGTTAGGTCTTCATACTCTTCATCACTTAAGTCTGCTACATTATGCATAACTTGAGATGATAGATTACAAGTAACTAAATCACCTGCTTCAACCTTATAGACTACTTGTCCTAACTCGTTATCGTCATTCTCGATTAACTTATCATAAGACATATTCATTACAATCTCTGTACATAAGTTAGAACCTAACGGCATCCCTGCATGTGGGTTAGTGTTCATACGAGCGCTTGTATCGCTGTAATACATATAAGGAGTACCTGTAGTCATACGAGATGAACGAATCTTCTTGTATACTTGTCGGATATCTAGAACTTCCTTAATCTCTAAATCTTTTAATTTCTCTGCTTTACGATACCAGTATGTGAATGCGTGGTCATGAATATTAGGTTCTTCGCCATCTTGCAGCAACTTTTTATCGTACTGTAAGTTAAGGTCTACACCTAAGCGTTGGCGTACTTCACGTGGGTCGAATAATGTTACTGGTTGTACTTTATCTAAGCGACGCATAAACTCATCAGGAATACATAAACCTGTTGTAATCGATTGTGCTCGCTTCTCCTGTGTACCAGTTTTTAATCGTAACTCTAGGAATTCCATTACGTCTGCATGCCAGATTGGTAGATAAAGAGCAATACCTGCTTTACGTGTACCTGTCTGGTCAACATACTCTGCTAATCGAGATAACATTCCAGCTGGATGTACAATACCATTATTAGCAACTTTGACACCACGGATACGAGCGCCACGAGCTCGGAGGAATCCACCGTATACTCCTAGACCAGAACCATTCTTAGAGAATAGCGCCACTTGTTTTAATACATCGAAGATGTTATCTAAATCGTCGTCCATTGTTACGATGTGACAAGATGATAATGAACCATGTGGTCGTCCAGAATTCTTTAACGTAGGCGTAGCTTGTCCAATTAAATGATTAGCTAATGCTAGATAACCTTTTAATACCCGTTCCATACGTTTCTCTTTTGGCTCTAATCGCATCAAGTATAATACTGATGTTAACAGTCGTTCCTGTGGTAACTCTACTAGGTTTCTATCTTTGTTGTGCACTAAGTAAGTAGCTGTTAGTGCGGATAGACCAGCATAACTAAAGTTAACATCTTTTGCTGGGTCAATCATTTCACCAGCTTCCTCTAATTCATCACGTGTATAGTCTTCTAGTAATGAAGAATCATATAATCCGCGTTCGACCATCGCTAGTACATGTGAAGCGTAGTCGCCATAACCTTCGCGATAATCAAACCCCCGTAATTTAGATACACCTTTATACTTAGCTCGTAAGTCTACTGCTGCTACAAAGTTTAATAAAGGTAGATTATCTTTCGTTACACGAGATTGTGTCTCTCGGATTAGGTAACTAAATAATCTGTCTGCCTCAACTGTACTTTTTGCTTTAATGAACGAAATGACCGCGTCCGTAATTTCTTGCAACTCAGCGCTATCAATCTTCTCTAAGTCTTTTGTAACTTCGATGATACTATCTACAAAGTTTACGAAACGTTGTTCATCAAACTCTTTGCTCTGGATGTACGTCCCTCGATTCTTTGTAATCATTGTTACCTTCTTTTCTGTCTGCTTTAATGTGTCCATGCAATCTCTCCTTTTATTTTTGTCTAGACTTATAATATATCAGATTAACTTCCATGCGTCAAGTGATATTTTCTCCGACCACCCACACTTTTCTGGTTTTCTTTTAACGAATACTGAAAGGATTGAACCGTCTGGGTTAAACTCAACTTCAAACTTCTCAATTCCTTGGTTTTTAATCTTTTGTTTGTTAATCATTACTCCTAGAATAGGTTCTTCGATAACACTTCCCATCATAACACCCCCCTTACTAAATCATCCATGTCTTTCTGGATTGCATCGATAAGCTTTGTATCATACACATGAGAGTGTACAGCTTGCATTACAAGTGTCACTAACTCTAGTCCCTTGTGTTCGTTCAATCCGATGTTCTGGATTACTTGAACCTTTCTATCCATTGACAAGTGCTTGTCTAGTACGGCTACCACTTTTTCAGCTAATACATTATTGTTTGACATCATAATCCCCCTACTACTATTTGTTTAGTATATCCCAGTCTACACCTCTATAGTAATCCCAGATGACATTCTTGTCAAACGATGTGAACCCTTCTAAAGTTGTCATGAGTGTATCAAATTGATTTTCTTCTTCTCGAATATCGTCGAACTTGATAAGTTGTCGTGATACAGGGAATTTACCAGCTAACTCATTATACACTTCTTCAATGTATGGGAGTACTACGTAAATACTATCACGATTCTTAGACCACATTAAACATGGGACTAATCCTATATCCGCACAACGTCGAGCATCAGTTACAACTTGTTCCCAATAGCTCTTAATCTTACCAGAGCTCATGAATACGTTTTTAACTTCTACACCTTCCTGTTTCTTTGCTTCATGAACAAACACGTTCTTAGAGCCTACAGGGAATGTAATGTCACCATTCATACGCATGTCAGAACCGAATCGGAATCCACCTGCACCGGACTGTGGTACACGTTGCACATTCTCACCAGACCATGCTGTAAGTTCTTTTGCTAACTTAAGCTCAAAACCTGAGCCTTTGTTTCTTGCGCCTCTACCTTGACTAGCCATTACTTAACCCACTCCTCTAATGATGCTTTGTACTCTTCCTTACCTTGCTTGATTATCTCCATATTTCGGTTATGAATAAACTTACCTAGCAGTTCATGTAGCTCAATTACTTGGTCCTCAGACAGGTTAATATAGCAATCTTCATCACCATCAACAAAATTACTCTGATGTATATGCAGACCTAACCACTTCTTGTCTACGTAATCTTCTTCTGTAACATCTAGTTTGATTCTCTGGTCTTCCTCATCATGCATAGTAGCTCTAATATCAAACACCATGTCATGTACTTCTATATATGATTGGCAATCCTCACAGTGATAACACTGGAAATAACCATCTTCTACAGCGTTCGTGTGTTTGCATTTAATATCTCTCATTATACACCTCCTAAAAGGAAGAGAGGCTTACGCCCCTGCTGTTTCCGATTGTTGTTTAATAATTTCTTCTGCTTGTGCTTTTGTCAACTCAGCAACTTTCTTATCATGAGCTTCAGCTACTTCATCAAACATCTCTTGTGTAGCACCTAATTTAATAGCTACCTCTTCTAGTACGTGAACAGTTCGCATTGTACGAGTTAATTGCTGTTCAAACTCCCCTAAGATTTGAGAGAATGCAAATCTAGCTAAGATAGTAGCATCTGCAATTGTTGCTGATGAGTTAGCAAATACAGGAATGAACCCTTCGTGCTCTTCTACTTGTACTTCTCCAGTCGAGATGTAATCTAAATAGATTTTAAGCTCCTCAGGTGTAGCTGAACCCTTTGATAATAATTCTTTAATCGCTGCTACCTCTTCAGTTAATTGTGCTTTTGTAAGTGCTTTTAAATTTTTAGTCATATTATTCATTCTCCATTTCTATATGTTTTAGTGTTTTGTAAAATTCTGGTTCGTAGTCTTCGAATGATTCTAAAAGATATCGTCTCACTTCATCCGGCATATTAAGGAAGAATATACGTAACCTAGCTTCCATCATGGATTGTACGGAGTCTATATGTTGAATTACCCCTTCTAGTGAATCTACAATTGCGTCTCCTACATCGGTTACACTTACATTCATATTCGCATACTGTTTTTGCAGCTGCAACATAGTATGACCATCGTTGTTTAACTTAGCCTCTATCATCCCATCAATGTAATCTGTAATTCGATTTTGCATTACTTCACTCCCGTTCCTCCATATTTTTTATCACCGCGAGCTGTCTCTGACAATCCTTCTTTAGTAATTTCTTCATACTTAGCTCGAACGATTTCTTGGAAGTGAATCTGCGCGATACGTTCTCCTTTTTCTACCATAACAGTTCCAACAGGGAATAGGTCGTAGAATAGACGTTGTTTTGCAGATGGTTTAGGTGCCACACGGTCTACCCATGTCGCCGCATCTTTCATATTTAATTGTTCACCATTGTTTAGTAAATGTTGGATTCTAGAAATATTACCTTCTCCGAACTCTCCTGTTTTACTACGTTCTAGCCAAGCGTTCATCTCTTTCTTGAAATCTTCCATACTCTCTGGTTTACCATACACTAAGAATTCACTCTCTTCTTCGAAGAATTCACGAGCTTGTGTGATTAAATCCTCTGGAATATTTGTATAAGGAACTCGGTTACCTGATGTATCGAATACAAAGTCTACTAAGCTACTCCCTACGAATGTGTTTCGTAGTAACACTCCAATTGTACCTCGATAACTAGCTTCGATAATACCTGTTGAGTTGGCTAAAATTAATGGAGTTTTATAACCCATTCCACTACGTGTGTTCAACTTTAGTCCATATTTAGCATCGAACTCAGTCGTGATATTCGTCGGAACTAGAATTGATTTGAATGTAGCTGGTGGTACTAAACGTCCTTCAGCTGCGTACACATCATCACAGAAGTCATCCCCATGCGCATTCTTAGGAATTTTAGCTCCGTCCCCTAGTACAACTTTAACTGGTAATTCCGATACTTTTAATTCGTCTGCCATAATTATCTCCTCCTTGTTTTGTCTACTATTAAACTATAACATATACAGTATACTTTGTCAACAACTTTTTTAAGGTAATGGTTTCCAGTTATATACACCATATTTGAAGACTGCATCCTGTCCATATTTATCAATAGTTTCTGTGGTATCATCGTAGAAATCTGCTGCCGTACAATTTGCTAGATACTTTAAATCTTCTGGTGAAAATAAGTCATCGATTGCAACACAGTAATGACTTGCAGCTTTACATATAAATAGTTTAGCAGCATATTCATCCGGATAGTCTTTTTTAATTTGTTCTATCTTCATATAACCCATCTTATCTCCTCCTACATATATAATAATTCTAAGTTCAGTATCCCCTCTGCATCAGCTCTAATTGCATTATTTACTCTTTCCCAAGCTTTCTCAAATCCCAAGTCATTCGCGTCAAGATTATCAGGGCTATATACAAAGTATACTTCTCGTTCTGGTTCTTTTTCTCTAATCATGTTAGCTGTGCGAATCATCTCCGCTTTAGCATCTCTATCTAGATAGAGATATATTGGCTGTTTCCATTTTTGAGTTGATTTGAGGATTAAATCAATCTGGTCATTTGTGACCTGTTTACCAAACGTAACTACCGCGCCATCTGATAAGGTGGTCATATTGAAGAATCCCTCTACAATAATAATCTTGTGATTGTCTCCAACTCTATCTAATCCCATTACGACATCTTTCCTAGAATACTCCCACTCTCTCGCTGTGGCGTTAAAAGACTTAATGTACGCATCACTATCAATTGAGCGAGTATTCCAGTACACGGGCTTACCTGCGTTGTCAAAAGTAAAAAATACGAGACTATTACGCAAAGTTAATATCTTATCATTCTCTAAATAAACAATTCCTTCTAACGTGTAATGCGCATCACAGTTTTTAATCTGCTCAAGCGATACACCACGACCATGTAGATACTGTAGAAACGGATACGCCTCTGGATTATTAAAGTTGTCTAACAATCTCTTACAGTTAGTAGGTGGTCGAGGACATTTCTTTTTCACATCTGGTTTTATACCCGTATCCACATCTTGTCCTCTATTTGCAATGAAGAGAAGCAATTGCTCCTCCTCAGTTAAGTCGGCACCGTATCTAGAATGAGACATGTTACCTTTCTTGTACTCTTCTGGGTCATAGTCGTACCCTTCTAGTATCTCTCTCGATGCCTTGTATGTCACTTCGTACAGCTTCATAACAAAACTTATAGGGTATCCAGCTTCACCGCAACGTTTACACTGCCATAATCCTCTAGGATTCGTTTCTACATAAAGTTTATGTTTGTCGTTACCACAGAAAGGGCAGTTGAAACGCATCTCACCGTTTGCCGGAACACCTATACCTAACTCTTGCTCTACAAAATCCATAAACATTTCAACTCACCCTTTCTAGTCTTCTCGTTGATTATGAATGAATAGTGCTACACTTCGCTCCCTTAACCTTGTCAATAGGTCCAGATACTCGTTCATTTCTGCTTCGTCGTAGAAGCATTCACCATGGTCTACCGTAGCTGCTAACTCTTCTACTAATTTAGTAATATAGGATTTATCTGATTTATGCATCCATAACACCTGCTCGTGCGCTCATTCGAAGGTATGCATACGTCTCTCCGAATAAGCGGATACGGTTCTTCTCTGCTGATGTTGCCACTTCGTGGAAATTAGGTTCCTCTGTTTGCGAGTAAATATCGTTATCTGACATCAGGTGTCTTGAGTAGTATCTAGATTTTAGTAGGGACTCTAACGAACGTAAGTCAGTTAGTACGCGTAAAATAGACTCTTGATAATTTCCTGTGAATACGTAGTTACCATCATACGTTACATACCCGTTTTGTTTTGCCCACTTAAGTGTAGCTAGATTCTTATTGAAGATATCCTGACTGAATGGGATACCGTTCTTTTGTGTCAACTTCTTCGCCCGTTTAGCTCGCACTACTTTATATACATTTGCTGTTGAAAGTTTGTCTTTCGTAATATACATAAACCCTCGTGCATCTGAGTGCTTGTATTCGTATCCATTGTTCAACGGGTACCAGAATACCATATTAGTTTTCGGGAAGAAATACGATACGTCGTCCTTTTCATTGTTTGTGTTCTCGAGAACTAGCTCGATGCTCTCCGCTGAGTGATTTTTAATTTTCATTTACTTTTTTCTCTCCTCTGTTTTAATTTTAGAAATCCCTGTGTTGTCTTTTGTAACTGTTATAACCTTCTCGAATAATGATTTAAAATGACTAGATTGTGTGATTACGAACACTGTACCAACTTTATTAGCGATGTCTTTCAATACCTCAATAGATGACTCAATACCTTTTTCATCTAAAGCATCGAAGAACTCATCACATACAACAAAGTTCGTATAGTGTGACACGATATCCTGTAATGCAAGAGAAATAGCTAGGTCAGCACGTTTCTTTTCCCCTCCGGATGCTAACTTGTAGTTCTTACCTCCTACACGGTTGGTTACCTGCACATCAAACTTGTCCGAGTACGTTTTGTCTTTCTTAAGTGTACGAGTAGTAAAGTTCAGCTCCATGTTTTCCCCTGCTAAACGTTTAAGGAACTCATTACCCTTCTTATTAAGCTCTGGTGTAATTAAGTCTAGTACATGAGATTTAACTCCATCGTTAGAGAATACTTTAACAACATCTTCATCTGCTAGTTTCTCTTTCTCTAGTTCGATAATCTCTTTATCTACCTTATCGATAGCGTCGGACCATTTCTTACGCTCTGCTGTACGTGGCTTTGGCTCCGGTGTTTCTTCTAGCATTTCTAATCGTGATACAACCGCATCCTTGTTATTCTTTAGTAATTGTAACTGATGCTCATAGTTTCGGATGTTGTTGTCTAGTTTTGTTATATGCTGCTGCATGCCTTGAATCTGATTTATCACGTCTCGTTGTTCTTTTCGTTTAGCGTCTAGTGCTGCGCTAGCTTTGTCCATAAGACCGGAGTATGGCTGGAACTTAAGTTCTAATTGCTTTAGCGCGTTAACGACAACTTGTACTTCTGTTTTAATGTTATTCTGTTCTGTTTTAATGTGTGAAACATCTACCTGTGAACCACATACTGGACAAATATCTGTAGCATCAAGTGCCTTGTAATTCTTCAATAGTGTTTTCTGTTGCATTCGCAGCTCTTTATCCTTATTCGAGAACTTTTGTAAGATGTCTTGAACCTTGGATACTGTCTCTTCCTCTTTACTTGTATCTACATTCGCTATCTCTGCTATTTGTTGCTCGAGTTCTTTCTTTGTATCCCTATCTTTCTCGATAAGACCAAAATTAGCTGCTGGATAATCGTTTAATTCTTTTACCGCTAGCTCTAATTGCTTACGTCCGTTGATGATATTATTTTTCGTAGATTCATAGTTTGCTTTGTCATTCTGCTCCAATACATCAACTTGTGATAGTTCCCATTGCAGCTTCTCTTTTTCTTTCTTCTTATCCTCAATCTTACCTTCTGTCTCACTAACTTTATCTTTAGCAATCTGCTGCGCTGTAGAGTAGACGTCTAGCTTTAAAACCGACTCTAGTATTTCTTTCTTCTTGCTATCTGTTAAAGATGCAAAAGAACCAATACCTTCTCCCTGTGCAAATAGAATACTATTGATGAAGGTTAAGTGTGAGATACCGACAAGTTGTTCGATAAGCGTGTCTGTACCTGTGTTGCTTTTCTCAGTGATGTTAGTTCCATTACGATATACCAGCACCTTATTACCAAACTTACTATGCTTTCTATATCTAGAAATCTCGTAACGGTCATCACCATCTCGTCCAATAAGCGTTACTTCAGTATCCTTACCAACCTTGTCATTTACAACGTCGTCACTTCCGCCACCCTTGGAAATCTTATTATATAAAACCCAACGAATCGGCTCAGCTACTAGAGATGATTTACCTGCTCCATTGGATTCGAACTTATCATCACTCTTATTCTCCCCTTCTATCAAAATAAGACCTTGATTCTCTAAGGGAATCTCAGCGTCGTTGATAGCTAGGAAGTTCTTTACAATTAACTTCTCCCAAATCATTCACTTTCCCTCACTTCGTAGTAATTCAAAATATCTTCTACGTAACGCTCTATTACATTAGCGTCTACGTACTTACCGTCTAAGCGGCTATACCATCCTGTTCCTTCTTCGAAGAACACTTGCTCTTTGTTGTAGTACCCATCGATAATTCGTTTCATCATACTTTGGAACTTGTTCATGTTTCTCCTCCTTTATTTGATGTAAACCAAATATATCATAATACCATAAAAAAGTCAAGAAAAAAAGACTATTAATTAAAATAGTCTTCGTCCATAGTTCCGTACCAGAAATCATCTTGGTAAGAAACCTTAGAGAATAATGTTCTAAGCCCTGAGCTATCTTTATCAGGTGTGATGAATAATACTTCGTGAACATAGTAAATTCCATCAATATCTGTAGTTGATGACTCTTCACGGAATTTATCACCAACCTTAATCTCATCAAATTGTATGTCATAACCTAATGGTGTAGCTTGGTTTTCTAGTTCTCTAGTAATTAATCTTTGATTTCCAGCTAAAGCATCTAGTGTATCTTTAGCAAAGATATACGTTCCGTTATTCACCTCTACTTCTAGTTTTTCTTTTAGTTCTTTCTCTTTTTGAGTTAGATACTCCATTCTACTCATTATCAATCTCCGCCTTTCGTTGTTTTGCCTCTTTAATGATTGCTATCGCCTTACTCTTAGTGTGCGTAAAGAACTCATCCGTATAAGCATCAACAATATCTTCTTCCGTAGAATCTACCTTAATATCAATACGTACTTCAGATTTAAATTCTCTCTGCACTTCTATACGGGCTGTCGGCACATCCTCTGTAATTGCAGCTACCTCTACAGCTAGTTCTTGCGGGATGACAAATCGTACATAATGGTCTTTCACGGCTTGTTCAGTATTCTCATCAATCTCAGTGATGGTAATGAACTGCTTATTAGGAATTTCAATGAATGTCGGCTTCTCGTAATATTCTCCGTTAACCAAGAACACACCTTTTACTTGTCCCTCATCAGAGAAGCTTTCTTGCAATGTGTTCCCACAGTACAACGCGTTATCCCAGTTACCGATATATTGTCGTTTATGGTAGTGTCCTAGAATAATATACGTAAACGTGTCTGGATGTAGGTCGGCAATAGAAAAAGCTCCACCTAATCTATGAGAATGACGTCCCGTCTCACTACCGTCTACACCTAAGTGAGCTACTAACATTGTAAGTTTATCTGACTGCGCTGCATGTTGTGCAAATCTATCAATCTGGTCTTTCACAAAATCAACATCATCAGAGTACGATACCGGATAGATGGTCACGTTGTCCGTCTGGTAAACTTCAAAGTCATCTAGTACAAATACATTATCAATTGCTTTGAACTGCTCTAGCGAGTGCTCAGGTATCCTAGATGAGTCAGATTGGTCATGGTTACCTACTACCATAAACAATTCGATATCAGGTCGTTTATCCATATTCTCCTTAATAGCATTGAATCCCATATTGAAAACTAGTGATTCTACTCGCTTACGAGCGTGATAGTAGTCTCCAGCAAACACGATATGCGCATTATGCTCATCCGCTAATTCAAATATTTTATCAATAGTATTCCACTGAGCTACTAGTCTATCAGTAGCTTCAATGTCCTTACCGTTGTAATTAAAGATTTGTGGTTTAGCGAATGTACTCCAGTTATGCCAATGGAAATCGGAGAAACAAATAATATTAGTCCGCATTAGGATGCTCCTCCTCTAGGTGGTAATCTGTTACTGTTATTTCTTTACCACTCTTAAGAGTTAATACAAGAACACCAGATTTACCTCCACGGTAATAATCTTTAATATCTTTCGCCTCGTAATGGACTTCGTTATTCCCTCGTTTAGCCCACACAGTCACACCGCGCTTCTCTGCAAGTGTCTTTTCTTGTTTCGTAGTACTCTTTTCTTTGTCTTCTGACTTACTTGCTGCACAACCAGTTACCACACCTACTAGTAAAGTACTAGATAGTGCTAACGCTGCTAATTTCTTTTTCATGTTATTTCCCTCCGACTGCTTTATTTATTTCATCACTTAAGTTAGGCATAGCTATTTTAGTTTGCGACTTCTTATGTCTATCTTTTCCGAATGACAAATCATCATTCTCCGCCTCAGCTAATACTGCTTTATGCGCTCGTTCTTCTTCCGAACTTTGATTACCAGAACCTTCATCAAACTTGTAATCCCGTATTAGTTGTCGAGTACCATCTACAACGAACCCCAGCATCTTATCATATACTCCTTCTGGAGGGTTACGTACCTTGTCTGCGTACAATCTCAGGAACCCTGCTTTATATTCCTCAGGTATCTGATTGACTACTAACACCAATTCACAAGCGTTCTTCTTACGTACTGAACCTTCCATGTGTTCTGATGTTCTGATGATTGCGTTGTAGGCTGAACGGTTTAACTGTGAAGCTGCCCAAGTTACTACGTTAAAGTCTTGTGCTACACGTCGAACCTCTTCAAATAGTTTACCACCATCATCAGATTCATTACCTGTTGCATTAGGGTTACGTAGTAGTTCTGGATAATCGATAATCAATACATCCACTGGAATACCTAAACGTAACATCGCATCGGATAATAACTGCTCAATCTTTGCTAGTGTAATAGTCTGTGGTGAATAACGAGAGAATAGTAAGTTTCCTAACTTACCTTTAAGTTTGGTATAGATAGCTTGTCTTTTCTTAAACTTATCTTCGTCTAGATTATCTCCGTCGATAATATCTCCACGAGTCTGAGATAGCATAGATTGCTCGAATCGTAGCGTCATACGGTCTTTCTTTTCCTCTAAAGCTACATACAGAACGTTATAACCTTTTTTAACGTACATCGTAGCTAGGTTAGTCATAAATAACGTTTTACCGGAACCAGATAAAGCTGCAATTAACCCTAGCTCACCTTTAGCTAATCCTCCACCGTTAAGTCTGTCTAAGTCTCTAAATCCAGTTGAAATAGTGTTACTTTGTATTGCTGATAGGAGTGCTCGTTTCTCCATCTCATCATAAAGCACGTTAAAGATTTCGTTTTGTCCTCCAGTTACGTCTAACGCCTCGACATCACGAAGGTCATCGATAACCTTTTTCTGGAACTCTTCGTCATCTAGTCGCATAGCCGACTTCTTTAGAATATCAAGACGCAAGTGTTTTTTAATGTGAGCTTCGATAGACTCATCGATTACACTATCATCACTCATATCTCGAATCTCGTAAAGGCTAGATACTGCCTCGTAATATTTCTGTTGTTTCTCTGCATCCGCTCGTTGTCTATCTAGTTTTTGCTCCACTAATGATAGTAACGTAGACTCTGTAGCAAGAGACGAATTGCTCTTGTAAAAATGTTGGATGACCTGAGAAATCTCTACATACATGTGGTTCTCTTCCAGTGTTGATTTAGGAAGTAAAGGTAAAATCTCCTTCGCAAATGAAGGTGACTCTACCCCTTTCCTAAGTATTTCTTTAATAATTGGTTTCATTAAATCTCCCCTCTCCTAGTATGTTACTACTATACCATACTTTTAAACTAATGTCAACCAAAACCTTGACTTGTAACCCACATTATGATATGTCTACCATGTTCGTAGCACTCATGGGGGATACACTCTTTATATTCGTCATTAAATACATACCCACCATGCCACCAATCATCAAACATCGTTGCAGCCTCGTATGAATGTTTTAGCGCTTCCGCATACGCTTCTTTATATTTAGCTTCGTAAATAATAGCAGTCTCTCTGTTTAACTTTTCCATCTGTTCATCACTAAGCTCCCCAGTAGTAATAAGTATTACCATAGTTTCATCTCCTCATCAATAGCTGATTGAATATCATCAGATAATGTAGATTCCTTCTTAATCTGTTCTGCTTTAATCTCATCACGCTTTAAGTCTAGTTCCGTTTTCTTGATGCTATACTTAGGTGTGTAGCCATCTATATTAGAAATAAAGCTCTCTTGTTCTAGTACAAATGGGGAGAACTCACGAGTAATCGCGTCTATATCTAGCTGACTAAATTTAGTTACAGGTACTGTGTTGAATCCGACTTCCTTAAACGCCGAATGTAGGTTGTCCCATGAAATATAATTACCTTTATACTCTTGGATTAGGTCCACAAGATTAAAGTAATTACGGTATTCGTCAATTTGAACCATGTCGCGTAACACGGTATTCCATTCAGACATTGTACCTTCTGCGTTAGGTAAGATGTACTTTCCGATTGTGTGACAAACTTTGTTATACCAATCTGTATCTTTGTTAATTGCTGACGTAGGGTTATCGTGCTTTGTCGAATTGCTCAGGTCCGCCAAAGTAGTACTAAACATAGCCGACATAAATAGTTCTGTCTTGCTAACATCTCGTGTTCCTCTTGTTAATAATAACGTTTGACGTACGATGAAATCTTTAATAGTTCGTTGTGTCTCTTCACTAATACCTTTAGCTATCATCGTCTCACTAACACTATTGAAGTAGTTTAGCATACTTAATCCTTTATTTGTTGTAGGAGTAAAGAATGCGTCGTACTTATTTTCTAACGTGTAGTTACTGTAATTAGTAGAAGATAACGCGTAATTACACATACGCACTATAACATCAAACTCGTACTTGTCGTAATTTGCTGCAACCTTCCAGTGTCGGAGCTCACCTTTGTCACAGTACTTAATATGATTCTTGTAAATCTCCATACCCTCAGAAGATTTAAGTGTACTTAAGTAAGGTAGTGAGTTATTCTTACCACCGAGTCTACCTGTAACAAGTGCATATCTATTCATCTGCGCGCTAAGGTACGTACCAATATCAATACCTTCCTCATCACACATCTTAATGAAGTTCTTGAAGTACGTCATTTCTTTAGAACCGAATACACCATCCTTGAACGGTGAGTAGTTTTGATTGATTTGAGGGATTTTACGGGTCATAACAATGTACGAGCTATCCTCTTTATTCGATTCTACATTCTTCTCGTGACGTTTATTATGAGTTTCGATAGCTAGGTAAGCATAACGAGTGTACATAATGGACACAATGTACGCTTTAAAATCCTCTACTGCGGTAGGTGACTTCTTAAATGTATCCCATCTAGGAATAACACCTTCAATAATATCGTTGTTTGCTAGATTATAAGCACTATCAACAGCACGGCGTTTCAATAAATCAGCTTCAATTTGCTTACTGTTACGACGCTTACGGTCAGTTTTAGGTTTACGTTTTGGAGCCATAGCTAATACTTCACCTTTAATTTCGTCTGTAGTACGTTGCTCAGGTTTCGTACCGTTAACTAAAGATGATTCTTCAGACGTAGCAAACTGAACAAACTCTTGATTGAACACGACTAATGTCTTTCCTCCACGACCGGATTTAGACTCAACATCGCATACGCCCATCTCTTTAAGTTTGTTTAACTGCGTGCTAATAGTACTAACAGACTTACCGACTAATTTACTCATCTCAGTCTTCGTCATTAGTACAGTCTTATCGATTGTTGTTTTAGCTATTTCTGTTAGCTCAACCAGTAATTGGTGACAGCTAACCCCACCATTCTTAAGGAATGATGTATTAATATATATACCTTGATTCATAGTAGTTTCCATGTTCTCTTCTCCTTATTATTTAGTTATACACCCTAGATAGATTTGTAACATAGACAGTATAGCACATTTGTTAGTAATTGTCAAGATGTTTTGTGAATTGTCTGTTAAAGGACGTATTTAGTTGTGTATAACTATTATAACACAGGATTAAAACTCAAGGTTTTCCTCGTCCATGAACTTCTTGTCAAAGTAGAATTTACCCATAAGCTTGTCCACTACTCCGTGGAAGTAAGCGAATATAGATTTATTGAATCGTGTACCAGATTTCATTTTCATAACTAGTTCTTTAAGCGCGATGTAACCAATATGGGCTTCTTGCTCTTTGTTGAATGCTGCTGTCGTGTTGTTTTGTAACACTACTCTCCATAGTTCTTCGATTGTTTTCGCTTTAGAGAAATAAGAGTTTGCTAGATTAGTGAAACGTGGATTTACCCAGTGAGCTACAAATTCCGCACTCTTTAAGTTGTTTAATGTATCTTCAGTAGAGATATTATTATTACGTTGTTTATATGTTTTAAATGTTTTTGTTTTAAGGTCTTGAGTGGTTGTTTTTTTAGCCGGACATTTAACAGGTGTTTTTGCAGGTTCCTTGTTGGACTCTTCCTCTTTTACGATTGGTAGAATAGTAACGATATTTGATGTCTGTCTCATATCTGATGGGCGCTTCATATCGTATTCTTTTACCATACCTAAATCACGAAGACGAATCATTAATCGTTGAATCGTTTTATAGCTAACTTCTAAAATCTTAGACATAGAACGTTTTGTTAAAAAGCTCACGCCAAAGTACTTGCAGCTGTGCTCCTTAATAATCATGATAAGTTTCGATAAGTTTTGCTTCATATCCCCGCGGATATCTAATTTCTTAATATCATCACGGTAAACACGAACTACCTCGTTCATCTCTTCTACATTTTTAAATGTTACTAAACTATTATACGTTTCCTCACATGCAACTAACTCGATGTTTGCTTTAGCCATCTGTAACTACCTCCGTTGTTTTTGTAATATAATACGAAGTATATAATAGAAAAAGAGAAATAGCAACAACTATTTCTCTTAGTAGGACAATTACTATTAAATTTTAACTAGTTTCACATCGAATTTCTCTTCTTTGTATAGACGTAAACGTTCTTTACTGTGGGATTTTAGTATGCGGTGAGTCATGTCAACAAAATCGAAAATTACAGTTTGGTTTCCGTCAACTCCGTTAAGTCGAAGTCCACGACCGATACGTTGTAAAATTTGTCTCATAGATTTACCACCGTTCAGTAGAACCATACATCCAATTGAGTTAATTGAGATACCCTCATCGATAATCGTAGATGCTACTAAGAAGTGTAACTCGTTATTATCGAATCTAGTTAACAGTTCGGTACGCTCTTCCAGTGTTAGGTCACCGTTAAGGAATCCAACTTCGTAACCTTTTTCTTGCAACATTGCGACAGCTCTGTTACCATGTTCAATATGAGTAACCGTTAGAACGACTCCGGCTTTCTTAGCTTCATAGAATGTCACTGCCATCTTAACGCCTAATCCAGTACGGTAATCATTTTCTGCGATACCGACTTTGTAGGCTTCTAGATAGTTCTCGGCAAGTTCAATATTTCGTGGTTCCTTAACTTCTAATACTCGGATTCTAGGTTTAGAAGATATACCACGTTCAATCATCTCAGCGTTCGACACCTTTGCAATGATATTACCGAACAACGCTTCTAGTCGATGACACATAATCGTATCTTTCGGGTCAACCGTACCCGTTAATCCGATACGGTATTGTGCATTTTCCATAGCTAGCGCATTGTTGTACCAAGTATCACCTTTCGCACGTTGACACTCGTCGGCAATTAGTACACGTACAGAGTTAACAAAGTCATTCGCTTGTTTCCACTTATCGAAGTTCTTCTTATTCTTCTTCTCTAACACTTTCTCGAATTTAACTTTGAACCCCATAAGCTCCATCTGTACTTTAGCTTGTGAGTACGTGTTATCGTAAGCTAGTACTGTAAGAGCTTCTTCAATTTCTAAATCATTCTTCGTTTTAGGCGTCCAGTTCTTCAAGAAGTTTTTAATGAGAGTTTTTGTGTTAACTGTTCCAATGAATCTAGGGGCAATGTCCTCACTCATCTTCTTGAACATTCGTTCCTTAGCTGTTAGTGATACACCCTTCTTCGGGTCCGATAATGCAGATGCAAGTGAAGGGCTCATTGCGAATACTAGTTTCTTATTCTTCACATCGAATTTACCCTCACCGATTAAACCTGTTTCTTTAATGTCAATACCCAAACCTTCACAAATAGATTCACGTGCTTGCTGCAAGATATCTTTTGAGTGAACCATGAAGCATATTCTCTCATCTCTGTCAAGTAGTGGCTGAAGTATCTTGATTAATCCTGTTGCTTGGAATGTTTTACCTGCGTTTGTTGCTAGATTGACAACTCCGGTTTGTTCTGCTAGGGACTGTTTAACCGATGCATATTGGTAATCGTGAAGCGTGAGCACTTCACCCTTTTTCAAAACTGTGATTTCCTCATCGATAGAATCTTGGTGAATCAGTGGTGACGGTCTATCATCTTCAATGGTATATGTCAACATTTTTATATATGTCTGCATGTGACGGATACCTTCTAGGAACTTATCAAGAAACCCAGTAGGGAATTTATCGTTCTTCATATCATAGTAGTCTGTAATTCCGTCCCAGTGTCCTAGCTTGTATACTCGTGAATGAAGTGCTTTCGGGTCCTTTAATCCAAGTTGATGATGCATGTAGTCTCTTACTTCATCTTGTAGTTTTACGTTATTCTGGAAGTCTACTGTTGTGTAGCTATTACCTACCTTAATTATCATTTAACTCTCTCCTCTTCTTTTGTATAAATTAAGTATAGCAGAGTTAAAATTTATAAAGAAAAAAGAGTCCACTAAGTAGTGGGCTCTTTTAGTTTAGTTAACAATCCTGCTAGTTCTTCTTTCATTTTTGCAACATCTTCCAAGTCTTGTTTTAACTTAATAGAGTTACGTAAATCTTGGCTCTGTTGTTCCATTTGTCTCTCCATATCAGGGGTTGGTACAAAGACCAACGCCCCAGATGAAGCTCTATATTCTGCCATGCTATTCCTCCTATGCTCTTATACGTTGTGTTACTGCTGCTGTGAACTTCTTAACACGAGGTCTAACAAGTCTGTTTGTAGAAGATAATAACAGTCTATACTTGACTTGCGTAAACTGTCTGTTTTGATTTGCCGCGTTAGCTTTTAAATCGTCAAGTTTGACCTGATAGTTGTATCGCATAAATTCTTGGTTGTCTACTACACTGGTTTTAATTGAGTGAGTTGTACTGCCCTCCAATGATAACCATCTGTTATCTCCATCTAACATAACTTCTGCCTTTACATCAGAACCAGCAGGTAATGCAGCACTGTACTCTAATGTTAACGTATCGAAAGGTGCATCATCTTGGAATGTTGCTAGCGTTGTGTAAGTTGCACTTTCTTTACTTACGAAGTTGACGAACAATAAATCGTCCAGAGCTAACATTGGAGAGATGTATCTATTAGGCTTAAACCTAGCTCGTAGTTTTACTTGAGATACAACAAAAGGTGTTGGAACACTCGCGTAGTTCGCTAAAGGTAACCACTCACCAGAATTCACGTTACCTCCGTTATTGTCTCTGTTTAATATTTTAACTTCCCACGTACATCCTGTGTTCTCAGGTGTTAAGTAAGACGCCATTAGTAGTAATCCATTAGAATCTACATCACGCATAACATCGAACTCTACAATAGTGTCGTTAACAGTATCGAACTCAGCTGTATATATTTTAAATTTCATATCAGTGGATTGATGAACTGACCAAGATACCGCGTTAGAAGAACTAAATAGCACACCGTTTACATAAGGTTGCGATGTTACTACTGAACCATCTACTTTGTTATTCTCACCCATTGTCGCTGTCCACATATTGTAACTAGGACTATCAGTAATGAAGACTACGCAATAGTTAACTCCTGCCTCTACCATAAGTGGGTCATCTAAAGCAATCTTTGTTTCTACTAAACCAGTGTCAGACACGTTAATCTGGTTTGGTTTAAGAACTCTCTCAGAGTACACTGTTCTGTTAGGTAGACCACCATCACTGATTCCTCGTACTTGCATTGTAATCGGTAGTTTAGGGTCTTTCGTTGCAAAGTAAACACCGATGGAAGATACTACACGTGCTTGCGGGAATACAAAGGATTGTGCTAATGGGTCATAAAGCTGGAATGTAACGTGTGTGCGAGTTATAGTATCTGTAGTGATTTTACTTGTCCCTTGAGCTGAGAATGTTGTGATAGCTCTACCATCACCATTCGGTTTAGAAGGGTCTCCAGCTCTGTTAGTAATTACTACTTCACGTGTACCTGTTCTAATATTTTGTGGAATCTTAAACGTACCTCGGATAACCCCTTCACCATCTGATTTAGCAACACCTACTTGACCTTGAACCTCATGACCTGTAGCTGGTGTAACAGATGTACGGACACCATCAAACTCGATATAATACCCAGACGTTAATGGTGCAAATCCATCAGCGCGGAAAGTAACATCGATAGAACGCATATACTCAATCATTTCGCTACGAGTGGTCTGTGCTGAGCTCCACATCTCACCTTCTGCTTTATCTGTTTTACTCCAACCAAGTGATGCCTCGTTCCACTGTGCACCACCTAGTAAGTTTGTATTGTCTACTAACCACTGATTGTAGTCATTCAGTTCCCCCCAGTTAGCTTCACCTACGTGAGCCCACCAACGGTTAATATTAGTAGTTGTAAATTCTTCGTTGTATAAGGTAACTCTAGACTCATCAATCCAGTTGTCGGAAGATGGTGTAAGTTGTAATGTACCGTTAGCTTGGAATACTTGGTACGGGTTTACGTTCATAGGACTAGTCGCAATATTCTGTACAATCTCGGCGGTCTCTTTAAATGGAGCAGTTACAATTCTACCGTTAGCACCCCACTTAGTAGCATGGGACTCATTATCTAAGAATGAAGGTCGTTTCTTTTTATCATCTGGAGTATCAGTTGGTATTGTAATGTGTGCATCATCGAAACTGAACGATACGTTTGTTTGTGCTTTATCCATGCGAGAGAAATCGGTGAATGGGTCTACAAACAGTCCGCGTAATCGTAAAGGTTCTTGCCCTTTTTGTGCGACACGCTCAAGAGCTAACACTGCTTGATTGGCTTCTACTTGTTCTAATCTAGATTTCATAACCTGTAAATCTTCAAATCTAAGTCTCGTTACAGCAGTGTTTTTAACTACCGCCTTCTCGCTATTAGGGTAAATGTGAATATTACCTAGTTTAAGAGAGAATGGGTCAACGTTACGCGTGATAGTTGCTCTACCTTCTTCATCTGGCTCTCCAGAATGTAAGTAAATTTTACCATCCGCACCTAACATAACGATATCTTCTCGAGCTAAAGCATAATCAAAGGTAACTTGTGCCACAGAACCGTCTGCGGGCTGAGAAGCTTGTTTAAATGTTATTTTAGTTGTGCTCCCTACTCCGTTAGCGTTATCTACAGTAGATACTGTATAGTCTGTAGTATCTATAAATAATCTAGAATAATCGAATGTCGCTTTATATCCGGTACCGTCCTTAGGTCTAACAGAACCTGCGGATGTTTGCCACTCAATAAATGTAGAGCTACCATCAACTACAAAACGATAATCTGTAAAAGGTTTAAATACGTGACCTGTTTGTGTATCTAGCGTACCAATAACTATAGAACCTTCTGTACTAGGATTCATGAACTTACTATCTATAGTATCTCTATTGCTTGCAGCGTTACGGTTAATAGCTAAATCTACTTGTCTTTGTTTACCTGATACTCTGTTTACTTTCTGTACGAAGGAACTAGCTACTGTAATAGGTACTCCTGTTCTGTACGTATACTCGGAGTTTACTACTGTAGACACGCTCTTCTCTTTAGGTACTTGTAATAATGTTGTGGATGGTTTTTCTACACGCCACCCATTAACGTGAGCGATACCTTTATCAACTGCTACAGTGATATAGTTACGAGCATCATTTTTAGGTTCTTCTTTTAGGTACATGTTGAAACCAGTAATCTGATATGAGCCTAATGTCTCGCTATCAAATGTAGCTAGTGCTTTGTTAATTAAATCCGACTCAGGTGTTACTGATTTTGTAAATAACTGACCATCGTCAAATACGTAAATAGTAGTTGCCTCGGTATCGTTATACGTTAGAACTACTTTTTCTTCTAATCTATCTGCACCTTCAGACGCGTAGTTAGCGACGTCTTGTGTTAAGTCTAACAGACTCTGGTCCATAGAAGATGTAATAATACGAGATACTAGCTTAACTCCAATCTCCTCATGACCTTTACCTGTGAACTTATCTGTTTCTTGCATCTCAAAAGGTCTAATTTTACCTGATAAGTAAAGTCTACCACTACGTACTCGTAACCCTTTAATAGGAGCTGTTTGGTCCGCTGGGTCTGAACCTGTTCGTAAGAATTGGAAGTTCATGTCATCTTGAATGTTACCGTCTTTAAAGATACTATCACCTAGTGCACCTAAGTAGTGACTCTGTATAGACTGTAGTTCGTTTAGTTCAGATTGCTGTAAAGCTCTATCCCCTTGGAACAGGACCTGAGTCCTGTTCTGTGTGGGATTAAATCTATCGTAATAAGGTTTATCTTTAAAAATCTCTTGAGCCATAAAGTAAGTCTCCTATTCTTTAGTTATTTTTATCATTGATTCGTGAACAATGTCTAGTTCATCGATGCGCTGCTGGATGTTATCTCCTTCAATATAGGGGATGTCTCCTTGTTTGTCATGAAGTATCGCGTTGCGGAAGTCGAACGATTTACCTTCTGAACCTGAGAATGGGAACACGATTCTGCTCATGATGTTAGTGCAGTTTTTAGGAACGTTAGCCTTAATGCTGTACGTTTTCCATTCTGGAGTTAAGGTAACAGTCTGGATAGCCTCCTCATGTCGGTTAGTAAAGAAGAAATGCTTAAGCATAACTTGTGTTCCTGTGTCTGCTCTTAAGTCTACACTAAATGTTACTTCTGTACCTTCTTTGATGTCCTTGTTACCATCGGTGTATCCTCCAAACTGAATGAAGGCATCTAGTGTATTTAAGCACCTAACATTCGCGTATCCTTCGTGCTGAGTGTACGCTGCGCGTGTAACCCGCATGAATCTATCAATGTTTAGTATTGTGAATACTTCGCCTTGACCATATGGTACTTCTTTAGCTGCACTACCTCTTAATATACGGTTAGGAGTGTAAGATGGATAGTATTCTGCGATTCTAGTAGTACCTGATGGTTCATTAAAGTCACCTGCGTTCATTGTATCTTCATACGTTAATCCAGCTCTTGCAAATGTTGGAGTTTCTCGAAGATATATACCGCCGAATCCTTTGTTATCTAACATACCACCTTTTATTGTAGCTGCTAGGTAAATATGGTCTGCACCTTCTTCTCGTATCTTATCGAGCGGAACCATGTACCATTCTTTACCTGCAAATGTTAGTTTAGGTAGTGGTCGAGGATTAGAAGGTAATGCTTCAGCTACAGGGATAATTTTCTCTAATCTCTTATAACCCATTATACCATTGTTGATTAATGCGAAATATGTGCGGTCCTTATTATTCACCATACTTCTCATGAACTGAGCTATGTCATAGATGTTTACATTCTCACCTCTATCTTCTGGTGCATATCTCCAAGCAGCTTTATTATCTGCCCCTAGATAGATAGACGGTCTAGAAACACGTACGTAGTCACCAAAAGATTGTATGTGTATTCCACCAAATATTCTATCGTAAACATCAGGTGTTAATGTTTGTGTTGTATATATTCTCTCTTTAACGTTCATTCCTGTTGTTACACGTAACCAAGAACCTTGATATGATATGGGTCCGTTACCTTTTGCATAATTAATTTCCGTTCCCATTCTATTTCTATTTTGACCTAATTCCGTAGCAACACCTTTAACTATCTCAACATCGACCGCAATAGTTACGGGTTGTCCCATGAACTCTTTAAGTGCGTCGGATACTGTATAATCTTTACCTTGATTACCTACTACAGGTGCGAATAAATACTCTTCGGGTGCTTGTTCATATGGTCTGTTTAGTTCTCCTGTTGTTGGTTTTTTAATCAACATGTAATTGGCAAACTCAAACGTGTTACCAGCGTTAAGGTCGGCTACTTCAAATCTCGCATATTGGTCATTACCTAAAGATGAGGCAGTTACCGTAAACTCAGTGAATACCCTTGTCCATTGGTTTGTGGCTCTACCGACTGTTGCTCCATTACCTATAGCAGTGTTCCAGTAGGCGTAAACTACTTTACTGTCCGTGGAAGATAACTGAGGTATTCTAACATCTGCGCTTAGTACCACTTTGTCTCCGACTTTAATAATGTCTCTATCTTTTAGTGTCCACATTTTGTATCTCATGGAGCCCCAGTTTGCGGACGTAGCGTAGACGTCACCACCATTATACTTCTGTCCTGTAGGTATACACGAATTATTTCTCCACACGTTCACTCCTTTATCTACTTCCGCAGCACCGTACGCTGTACCCCAGTCTTTTGTCCATAATAACAGGTTTCGACTTTGACCTAATGGGATAGTCTTAGGGTCTGGTTGAGATAGTCCTGCAAGTAGTTTGGCGTACTTTAGGTCCAAACTAACATTACCGGAATAACCTTCACGCAACCTACTTCTAATGTAGATACTTACGTAACCGTCTTTACTAACGTACGTATCCCTGCTGTTTAATGGAATTACGAATGTATGCGTTTGTGTTTCGAAAGTTGCTGGGAATGTTGTTTCTGGAAATGTCTTTGTACCAACCCACGCGTTATTTGCGTAACTAAATATAGATATTTCACAACCGTTCCCGTCTCTTCCGTGTTGACCTCTAGCGACAATTGTATAACCTAAGTCTGATAAGAGGTTTTTAGATATTTGAATTTTACCATCTTCATCTTCAACACCACGGAATACGTGTGAGCCTATACCCTTCTCTACAACATCCGGTAGATAAAAACTAACCATAATCTGTGCTGGTCCCCATCTCTGTTCCTCAGCGACTTTGCTTGCCTCTGTTGTGATATACTTATCGTCATTCTCTAGAAGCTTATCGTAATCATCAGAAGGTATTGGTACCCAGTCAGTACTTGTAGGTACAGGTCTTATTCTCGGTTCTGTACTCGTAAATACTGTTGTACCTCTCTTAAACTCTACTTTTGTTTCGAACTTATCAACTGCAAGTCTAGTATAAGTGTTTACATCTTTGTTTGGTGTACCAGAAATACCAATGTACACATAACCATCATCACAAATGAACGATGCAATATCTTCTGGAACTATTGTGAAGATATTATCGTCATCTACTGATGTACCTAGAACTACCTTGTTATCTACGTTGTCCCATTCATGCTTAAGTGCGTCCCATCGTCTTACAGTAAACCATGTTGGTTCCCCTGCTTTCCCTGTTGCACTGATTTTTAAATCTACTCGAACGTTTCTAATTAAGTTCTGTATAAAGTCTTGTTTCTCTTTAACGGTTTGCTTATTTGCGAAGAAGTTATCACCATATCTATCTTCAAAAACTTTAAAAATATCGTACTGATATACTTGTGTAGGTACTGCATTAACTATTCTTACTGAGTCTGCGTTTAAGTATTGCCCATCTTCTTTGTTTATCTTGTCTAGTTCTGTCTTTGGCTGTGATACAAGTGCATTACTTACTGTTCTATCTCCTCTAACTATCTTTAAGTTAGTAATTTTAATCGTACCCTTCAGTTTATCGAATCTGAAGTTAGCGGATGTGTATGGTACCACTTCTCGTACTGCGAGTCTGGAGGATATATGATAGCCTTTAAAGTTACCTGCACTACTCTTAATATCCTGTGAAGCTAGTAGTCTCCAAGGATTAGAACCTTGGATGGATATACGACCATCTATAACTTCATTAGGGTCATCAGGAGTGAACTCCCACGCAAAGTATATTGTATAATAGTTGTCATCCAAATTTACAGAGGTACCTGCATTAAACGAGCCACCGAAAAGACCTTCATTTGTTGCACCTGTTCCTTTAAACACGAATGTTTGTGCAGGGTTAATAAGGTTCTCACCCTCAATGATTCCTGTAAAAGGAACACCACCTAAAGGTTGTGTTATTGGGTTTGCTGGAGTACCTGCGAGTAATTTCGTGTTTATTGGAATAATCTCATCATCGTAGAAGTCTATACGGAAACTTCTTAGCTCAACAGAACCTACAAAACCTCTAGCCATGACATAAGCAAAAGCTTTAGTTACAGTTTTATTTAAATCAGGTAAAGCCGCTGGACTAAACCCTTGTTGCGTAAATGTGTCTGTGACGATACTTGTGTTAGAGTAGTACATAGTTGATGTACCTGATGTAGCTTTAGGTATCTCTCCTACCCCGCTCGTATCTACCGCTCTAAAATGCCTATACGTACCGTCGGAGTAGTCTAGTCTCATTTCAACACCTACTACGTAACTATTAACACCTGATGGCTCTGCTTGTGTTACGCTTTTTGTTAAGTTGAATCCTAATCTAAAGTTTCTGTGATTTAGCTGTTTTACTGCATCTGGGCTAAGTTCTAATGAACGAGACTTAACTGGTTCACTAAGGTTTTCTGAAGTGAATGTGTGTACACTTGTAGTTGTAACTGGCGCTAGTATAGATGTAGTACACGCATAAGAACTTCTAGGTATAAACGCATTGCGGGGTTGTAGAGAAGAGGTCTTCTCGTTGAAGTCCGGAACTCCTCTAGAACCTGCGGGTCTCCACATTTCTAATGATATGTCAGAACCGATAGCAAAGTTTCGGTCACGAAGAACTTTAGATTCTTGAATACCGTAGCTAGTTCTCTTTCTGTTTGGGAAACGAGTTAATTTAGCTGTAACACCTGCCGCTTTAAATTTTCGTATCTCTTCAATAATCTCTATTGGGACATGTTTAGTAAATCGAATGTCAATTACTGCGGATGTGTAGTACTTTCCTAACAAGTGGTCAGGTCCATTTAACTTAGATTTATTTAAAAAGAATATGTTTTTAAATGGTTCGTAGATTTCTACATCTGCATCTTCGTCATCTAACCACTTCTCGATTGCATCTTTGATAGAACCGATAGTTCCTCTCTCAGTAAGAATCCAGTTGATGATACGGCGACGGTAATCCTCGTCTGATTCATTATCCTTACGGAATACGCCAAAGATGTCTCCGTACTCATCTAACCATTCACCTGTTGCAGTTTCTAAGTTTGCATCAGTAATTAACTCCATAGCGTCTTTTTCTGCTTCTGTAAATGCGTCCTCTATAGAAGCAACGACAGCAGTGTGGCTGTCGTTGACTTTTCCTAACATTGATTTCCAAAGTGGATGTAAATATTTAATGAAACTCATGAATACCCTCCTATTTTAAGTTTACCTTGACTGTACCTGCTCTTATAATCTCACTACCTTTTGTTAATAGATTACTAGGCGGTTTCTTATAATCAACATCGTAAACTAATCTCTTATCTACATCTTTAATTATACAAGATAAATCTGTCATGATAAGGTCTTGGGACACCTGCATGCTATTTAGGTAGTTTTCAATAGCGAATCTTATGCGGTCATTTAGTGCGTTTGTAATAGCTGATTTAGGTTCGATGATTACATCAACATCAACTTCAACACTTATACGTGTTACAGGTAGAACATCTACACGTATTCCTGCTGCTCTATAATTCTCTAAAGATTTTTCTATAGCAGTCTTAACGTTTTCTGGCAAATCTCCGTTATTGTCGTGCGCATATACGTTAACCTTACCCGTAAATTCTTCGATATAAACACCTGCTACTTCCGGAACTAGTCTTGTACCATACTCAAGTGCTGGTTTAGTAGCTTTACTTAGTGATTCAATATATTGACGAAATCTTGCTCTTAGTAATTCTAGAGGCTCTTCATCTTGACCAGTTTGGACAGCTGATACGTTTGTAGATGACTTGATATTTGTAATCGGAGTAACCATGATGTCGATAGCATTCGCGGGTACGTTACCTATTGTTCCGGATTTTGTACAGAACACTTGTACAACTGCGGTAACTGCTCCTACAGGGATATAGTAGTCTTCTAGTGTTTCATAAACGTTTGCATACTCTGGGTAACTTGAGGTGAATCTTGTACCTCGGGGTATTGGTTGTATTACTTGTGTTGGGTTGTTTAACGTTATTGTGATTGGAGTATAAGCCTTCTGCGGCAACTTTCTTTCGAATCCGAACGAGCTGTACACACCCCTAGAGATAGCTTCTAGTAGGTTCTCCTCTGTCATTACATAGAATGACTCTAACTCCGTTGCAACGGCTTCGTAGATAGCTCTAATAGCAGAACCGACAGAGAAGTCATTAATCTTATCTGTAGACGTTAAAGTCTTATCTACCATCTTTCTATAAATTTGACTCATACTTTTAAATTTCATGTTGACCTCCTAGTTTATAAGTGATATGATACCACTAGTGTTAGCACTTAAGGCGAAACTAAATGCCTCTTCAGTTGTTATAGTTACTATTGACATCTCGACTGTTAATGTGTTACCATCAAATGAGTTAGTACCTCGCTCTACATGTTTTACCCTTCCATCAGTACGAATACAACGTTCAATCTCATTCACCGCACGTAACGCTACTTCCTCGGACTTCTTACTACCCATAATGTCCGCTAGCGTAGAACCATAACTAGGGTGGTTTAGATAACTACCTCTTGGAGTTAATAGTCTGATAAGGATAGATTGTTTTAGATTTTCTATACCTCTACAAGTTTTAACATCCTTCTTATAGTTAGTTGATTCTGGATGACTAACATCCCAACCATTACCGTTGAACCCCAATATCTCTCCGTCAAAACCAGCAGCTCCGTTATCATCAAGTGCTGGTAATACATCGATGTCCATACCCAATGTGATATCGTATATATTAGATGCATTAAATTTATCGCTGTACCTCAGTGATGTCAATACCGTAGCTCTATTATCATCGTTAACAGCAAATGTAAGTGTATCACCAACAGTTAGTAAGTGCTCAGGATTCTTCATTTTTTCTGCGACTGTACTAACTATGTAAGGGTAGCGAAGTTTATTAAATTCTGCTAACTCCCTCCATCGTTGTGCATCTCCTAGTTTATGCTGCGCAATTGACTGAAGTGTATCACCATGCGCTATTATCTTTTCGATGTACTGTGCCATCTATTTTACCTCCAATCCATGTGTAAGTATGGATTCAATCTGATTCTCCATATAGCCGAACGACATCTCAAATCCTCTAAACGACTCTATCATGTGTCGATATTTCCTCTGTGTAGATAGGTAGTCAGTAATGTAATTTACGTTCTCGCGTATACGAATAAAATCTTTTCTAGTTATATATGAAATATCGGGTGATTCACTCTCTATCGTATACAATATAGCGAATGCTTCTAGAACTGTAGATACAATCAATGTGTACATTCTAGGGTTAGCGCTAGCTAAGTCTGTATTTCTTGTCAAGTCAACAACAGTGTTTCTGTCGAGCTCTAGTTTATTTGTTGATATCTGTTCTGCACGTATCTTCTTTAAGACTAACATTGCTACAGCAGATAATGAAAATACAGGAGTATACATCTCTGATTTGAACATTGGTGTGTCATTCATTGTATTGAATGGAATTACTCCGTTCTCCATTGGATATACTCCAGAACAGAACGTTACTAGTACTTCCGGTTTAGATTGTACGTCTTTCATATTAGTTCCACCTTCCGTAATAACCTATACTATACCCTAAACCTGTTGTTCCATAGTTATATGCACCACTGTTAGAAATCTGTGGATTTACTGTTGCATTGTCGTCCTTTGGTCTGTAGTATCCTCCATCACCTTTATTGTATACATCACCGCCAACAGAACCGTCATCACCGTTAGGTCTAGTAGGTGTAGGTACACTTGTATTACCTGTAGGTAAAGGTGTAGGTAGTTGCGGGTACTGTGTTGATGGTCTATAATTACCCCCACTCGGTAATGTAGGGAATCTATTACCTATCTCAGGATTTACTACATCCGCGTCTGCTGGTTCTGAAGACGCTCGGATAATAATGAACTTCATATTATATCTGTATAGAAGAGGAGATTGTGCATCTTGAGATATCGTTATACCTTCTGGTGCTAATGTAACAATATGACTCTCATCGTTTGTAAAGTTATGAAAGTAAAACTCATCCTTAGACAGTTTCCCGTTACCACCTGTAGCTGAAAAATCAGCTATGAATTTCTTCATCTCTTTAATCTTGTTAACACCTCTATCAGAGGACTGACCTGTTGGATTAAACCCTGTAGTACCTGATATTGTCAACGTAGGGATGTCGTCTTGGAAGTCCTCTACAATGATACGGCTTTTTGTTTTAAGCGCAGTTGTTCTGTGAGGTCTTGCTTCTTCCATTGATTCTGGGTTTAGTGCGAATCGAAATGTACGTCCGCCTACTTCGAATGCAATACGTTGTAATCGTGATTTACCGTTTGCTATAGTCATTTAAACTCTCCTTCCTTATCGTCTGTAATATAGCAGATAAAGAAAAAGAAGGGAGCTATTAGCCCTCCTTCTCTCCCTCAGTTTCTTCAGTTGTTTCTAGATTATTCTGCGATTCGTTATACAATCGGATTAACTCATTATTCTCTTCTTCAGATTGCCGCATGTATGCTTTTAACATTAAGTTCTCTTTCGTTTTCATCTCTAGTTCCTTTTCCAACGCTGCGATATAGTGCGCTTCGTTTACTTTAATCTCATTCATACTAATTCCTCCGTGTCTATATTTTCATCATTTCTTAGTGGCGTAAAAGTAAACCAGTCTAACCCAGATAATACATCACTATCTGTAGTGTTAGATATCAACTCTAAAAATTTAATTAGTTTTGTATCTAGCTTCTCTTTATGAGAAATAACACCTTCGAAGACTTCTATGAATTCTTGCTCATTATGCTCTACCACACCGCTATCCTCAGTGAACCAATGAACTACTTGTTGAGTGGTTGTCTGTAAGAGTACACGAACTCCTATGAAATCGACTTGCTTGTTTAAGGATACGTCATACATATGGTTTGTTGGAGGATGGATATACCCTGCATCTAAATCCATTGTATACATTTCATGTGTTTCTGCTACCTTAAGTTGTTTATGAACATCTAGAATGTACTGCGGTGTTACTTCGGCAAATGTAATACCGAAGTTGTTTGCGATGTCCATTACTAGTTCATTTTTATTTGATGTTTGCATGTTTGCATATCCATTATATAACAAATCCTCTTCATATGATTTCTTAAATTCCATGACTTTACCTCCCTATATAATCTTTCTTGGATTAGAATCCATTTCTAGAATCTCTTCTTTTGTTGGAATAAAGTTAGTAAAGAAGAAACGTTGTTTACCTAAAACTACTTTTCGTAGTTTAGCTCGAATTACCTCGAATGTTCGTTTATCAATGAAACGGAAGTCAATACCATCCAACTTAAGTGGGTCTGCATACGGCTCTAGTGTTCCTTGGAATACCCCAATGTCTACAAAGTAAAGTACTAGAGAGCTAGGTTCTGTGTATAGTTGCTCTCGTACGTCTTTTGCAAAACGTTCGTATGCCTCTCTGCTATCCGTATACTTCATATTATAATTACTAGTAATCTCCTCATATATTCTTGTAGGTTTATCTGTAACTAACATTTATTTTCCTCCTTCATTCTGTTTAATCAGTCTTTGTGTAGCATCCCACAATGTACTAATCATTGCGTATATAACTACTGCGTCATCCTTGTCATTGGTTATAGAAGAGTGTAAATCATTCGCCATTACACCCAGCATCTTCTTGGTTTTATTATGTGATGGCTCTTCATACTCTTTACGATAGTTATATTTAAACACATCCGCGTTTTTAACTATCTCCCATGAGTCAAGGTCATACTTTTCTATATCTTGCTTATACTCTCTCTTCGAACCAACTGTACCGTCGTGGTTTGAATATAGCTTATTTATGAATAAATCCATTCTGGAACCGGGTCCGCCATTCTCTCCATTCTCTAGGTATATAGTACCATTACCATTAGCTCCGGCATTACTCCATATAATGCCCTTTCCATCGCTAAACAGGATTTTGTCACCATTACCTTTAGTAGTGAACTTAAATAGAGAGGTGCTGTCTTTAAACATCTGCACATCTGCACCTGAGCCTTTTGCTTGAAGTACTACTGGTGCGTTTTCGGCGATAAGTCTAACAGGTCGGTTAATTCCTATTAATTGTGTCTCGTAATCACTATCTCTTCTCATAGGTATTAGTAGTCTTATGGAGCCATCTGCATCTTTAACTGACCAAGCTGAACCTCTGTGATTTCCAGATTGACCTATAATATTACCATATTGGTCAAGATATGTTCCACCCTCACTCTTTGAGTAAAGCTCTCCGCCTAGTCGAATGTTACCTCCACCCATAGTTCTAAATATGATGTTATTATCAACCTGTATAGTATCATTATACAACCAAAAAGAATTATAGTCACTGTCGGGGGATGTAGGTGTATGTGGTGAACCTATCTTAGGGAAAACAATAGCTCCAGCTCTTATCGTACCTTTAACGAAAGCTCCACCATCAACTTGTAGTTTGAATCTATCACCTGACGGTACCATGTTTACACCGAGGGCTTGTGTTTTGGCATCCATAAACGCTATAGGTTTACCTTTACTGACTACTATGTTTACTTGAACATACCCTGACAACTTATCTTTTACTCTCATCTGAACTTCGTAGTTTAAGTTTGTATTAAATACTACTCGTGTTTTATGATTAAACGTATCTACACCTGCTGGAGCTGCATCGAAGTTCTTCCAAGCGGTCCATGTAGTCGATGCTGCACCCAATTCTTTGCTACGATGTTGTGGTAATTCTACTGCGTTTTTATTTGCAGAGCCTACCCTTAATGGAGATAGCGTACCTGTAGCAGTTAGTGTTGTCCCTTCCTCGAAACTATTATCCCTAGCTCCTGTTCCGAAAATAGTAGGGGGTGCATAAGGTAGTACACTTACATTGCTTGTAACCTGCCTCTTATATCCTCGACTATCTACCGCATTTATCGAACATGTTGTATCTGTATTTGTATTTATAACACCTATATTTAGTCTAACGTCACTACTGGTACTATAATTAGCTGTTACAGTAACACCATTAACCACTGCCTCGTATCTTAGTATTGACGCTCCGGTAAATGGTTGGGCTCTATTTGCTACAGGAATTACTACGTATGCATTTGAAATACCTTGAATCATAATTCTGGAGTTATTTGTTATAGCGGTTGATGTACCATTACTATCTGTAACTGGAAATGAACCAGAAAATATAGGTTGTGCTATGCTACTATCTATTGAGTACGAACCATTGGACCACATATCAGAGTCATTATTTACTTGGACACCCTCCATTCGCATTATTACTTGGTATGTCATCATGCGTCGGTCAGTTGTAGGTATAATGTTATATAGTTGCGTCTGTTCAGTAGAATTAAATGCAATGTTAAATTTGTCTGACGCCACCTCTATTCTCTTTTTGAACCTGATATTACCGTCACCTAAACTAGGTGGAGCACCTACACCGTTATACGTCCCATGGTCTACGCAGTAGACTTCAAAGGTATACTTTCCGTTATAGTTTGCTAGAGTTGCTGGTGTACTTTGTGATATAACATTTGTGCTTACGGCAACAAATGCTAAGTTATGTCGAATAACACGACCTACACCTCCGGCTGTTGTACTACCTACCTTTACTCCATTGTTGTATGTTTCACATCTAGCAAATAACGGCGCTTCGCCTCTTCTGTCTAATGCAGTTGCTAGTCGTCTACGTAAATCTGCGTCTGTACTAACACTATAATATGCCCTTGTGCCTACATTGGTTTGAGTATTAATAACGTACTCACTTCCATCTGCTCGTCGTGTAATAAGGTGAACTGTATGTGTGTAAGAGCTGTTTGCCCTGTTTATATCAATCCATATATCATCTCCTAGATACGCCTGAGGTGTTGATGATACTGTACTTTGTCTAGCTATTTTATCTGCTATTACGTCTCCACCATTGTTATTTAACCAAAACACGTCCCCTGTCTTTGCGACAGAGAGACGGAATCTTAGGTCACCATTACTATCGTGTGGTTGGTCCCAACTAGCACTTATTACCTGCGTACCTTGACCACCGTTAGGGTTTGTGAATTTCCAATTTCGGGTACCCGACCTAGCTTGTTCCCCGAATGATGAGTAAAGAACGAAGTCGAAGTCACCCTGTGTAGTAAATCCGTAGTTGGTACGATAGAAGAACACAGATACGTTAATTCTACTTTTGTTATTTTGTGCGTCAGCCCATGCATCCCAATAACACCTTCCCTCTACGAACTGATTGGTCGTAGTAATCGTAAAAGAACCACTTGCCATAATTATACCTCCTAGTTATTAGATATGAATGCCCAACCTGCGGTAGTAGGACTTTCTACTTTTAGAACTTTTATCGGTCCCATGTTTATTTCTTCTTCCGCTCGAAGTTTCTTAGTCCACGTCTCGTCCTTATCCAACTTAAATATTTCTTCTGGTTTTCCATCTCGGATGTAATAACCTGCGAATTGACTTGGTGTAATGACCGTGAAACCTATTTCGTTACCTTTATCGTCAATCTGAGATACTCGAATACCATCTAAGTTTAGACGGACGTTTGTATTATAGTTTTCACCTGTTGCTAGTGTCCACTTTATCGGCTTATCTCCTATATGAACCATTATACCAGAAAGGAGAGCAGTACACTGTGTACCAGCCGTTAACTTCAGTCGAATCTTATTAGTATCCGGTGTGAAAGCGAAGTACATTGGTGTATATCCACTATGGACTGTATCCATGTTATTAGCGATACCTCCATTGTTAATATTAACCCAATCTAGTTCACTTGTTGGGTTTTCCTTGGTTGACCTTTGTAACTCTATTTTAAATCTAAAGTTTTCGTTAGTCCCTCCTGTAAGTTTCTTGATGTAGTAGCTTACGATGAAAGGTTGGTTAGGGATAACGTTAAGGACTTGTGCGATTGTTCTAGTTCTACCTCCGGCTGTCGCCGCATCAAACATGAATCCACTATTAAATCCAAGTGCATCCAGCTCATTCGTCTGTACTTGTGTAGGTATAGGTAGCGACTTGTCTAGGACATCATCCCAGTAGGTGAATACATCTCTCGTACCTACTGTGCTTTTAGCGAAACCAATAGAGTTCTTAACGACATTCATTCCACCTGACGAGAAGAATCTTGCTGTCCACGAACGGTCCAGTTGCTCAATCTCTGATTTTTGGACATATGGCGAAAAGTCAATGTTTTGCATAGCCTCCGCTAATGCTTGTTTGTACTCCTCACTAGCTGTGTTCAAGTCATCTTGAGTCGCAAACTTATCGAGGTCATCTTTATTTGCTTTTCCTTCTAAATCAGTTAAGTTAGCTTTGTCCTTTAAACCTAACTCGTACTCCCTCGAACTAAATACTACACTCTTAATGGAGTCTGTTTCTACTTTCTGCTCGGCGTTCGCTAACCGTCTCTCTAAAACTGGAACAAGGTAACGAGTATCTTCCTGCACAGTGGCTAAGTTAGTACCGTACATGAATTGACCATCTTTATTATTGAATGGCGGTGTCCAATCTGTGTAGATATATCTTATAGATGTAGGGTGAGTTCCCTCAGGGTCTGCTAGGATGTCAATTGCTCCAGTGAAAGAGCAATATGATTCGAAAGTAGTTTCTACCTGATACACTATTTGCCATTGTTGACTAGAATACTTACTTACCATAGTTGGTGCTAGGTCTACAGGTCGTTTGTATTGTGCTGATATCGCAATGTTGTTTTGAATAATCATATCGTTTTGGTCGTAGTTTATAGGTGTGAAACTAGGAGCTAATCCACCCGAACCTGTAAATGGTTTAAATGTGTAGTAAACTCGACCGCCTGACTCATTTCGGATAGGGTCCCCTTCATATAACTTCCACCCACGCATAAAGAAGGCAATATCTTCTCCACGAACATTAAATGTTGATGTGATGTTTAAATCTTCATCTGATATTAGGAATGAGAAGTTTTGGTTTGCATAGTCTACTTTGAATTGGTTAGGTTTCGTAAAGTCTCCTGTTACTAATCTCTCTAACTCTTCTCCTTTGTGATTAGCTAATCTAACTGTACCGTTGTTAGCTATTCGTCTTGTTGCTGCGTTATTCAGTTGAACTTGTCTGTATCTTTTGCCTCCTAGTGTCACATTCTGGTTTTGTATTGTCATGAAGTATCCTGTGTCTAGTAGCACATCTGCAAATCTATTGACTTTTGTTGGAGTTCCGTCTTCTAGCCATTTAAACTCATCTCGGTTAGTACCGTCTCCATGGAAAATCTCACTAATAGTCATACTAGACCTTGTTGATTCGGTATTGTCTCTAACTGTATAGAAAGTAGGGAGAGTGATACCTGCGATTGCTCGGTTACGGTTAAAGTATCCTTCTTCTGGTCTCGGCGAGAATTCGAAAGTTTCTTCTGTGACGTCTACGGCAATCATGAAATTAGAAATAGTTACTGTACCAGTTACACCATCCATACGCATATTAACAGATGTGAACCCCGAAACATTTAGTGGGTTTTTTGTTGTCATGTATACTCCACTCGTATTGTTAGGTGTGATGTAAACTCTAGGTGCTAGCTCTGGGTAAGGGTTACTACCCTGCATGTAGAATGAACCAGCAGGAGTTGCGTTTCCTGTAGGTTCAAAACTCCAGTAGTATCCTATAACAAACCTTCTAGAACTCAACAGTTGTGTAGCACCAGCTGCGAAATTATATATATTCTTAGTCTCGTTACCTTCTGGTCTACCTGTTCCCGTATGTTTTTGTGGTGTAGAAGTTCCTAAAACTAAGTTCAAACCACCTACTTCTAGGTTGTTTTTGGTATTACCTTTAAAAATAGGTAGTGCTAGTGTAGTTATTGGAGGGCTAATCGCCGTTGATGGAACTGTCAAGTCTACTAGCTTATGTTGACCGGATTTGCTTATGTTCTTAATGGTTTGGTCTATATCCTCAATCTTGTTTTCTGTGAACTCTTTTTGTTTCTTTTGAACAAGGACGGTTAGTAATGCATAAGCAGAATCATAAGCGTTCCACCATTTATCCCAATCCGCACGTTTAACATCCATGATTGTATCACTTGTAGTATCCCATGGGAACACGTTATTACGTCCGCCTGTTTTAAGACCTTTAAGGTACGCTACGAGCTCGTTATACGCTTTTTCTAACTCTTTGTATGTCGGGTCGCTTGCGCTGTCCACAGCGATGTCTCTGGCTTGTTTACGGATAGCGTGGAAACTACCTCTGTTCCATGAATCTGCATCCATCTGAGCTACAGTAGCTGGTTCTTGCGTACCTGACAGAGAGACACCTGTAATGTCTGCTAGTTTAACTTTGACCAAACTGCGTTCGAAACGAGTAAGAAAATTGTCGTCACCTAATGCATCCATATTGAAATCTGTGTTGTCTGTGTCTCGTCTTGTATCCTCTGGAGCAGGAACCCAGTCGGCAGGTATTACACCTTTTACTAGGATATGTGACTTAACTTCTAATCTACCACCTACACCTACAGCGGACATACTAGTAGGTTCTAGTCTCAATGTTTTATCTACGTTGTTTGGGTCATTTACAGTATCCATCATTTGTTGTGTAAATGTGAACGTACCCCAAACCATCTTCCATTGCTGGGTAGCGATAGTTGGAGCGGGATTTGGATTACCTTGTGAAGATTTGTCATATGCCACAATAGATTCTGTTGTTCCTGTGTTATTTGTAGCATACATTCTCACAGGTATTCCTCCTGATGGAGTTACCCCTCCGACACTACGAACATAACAAGAATATGTCAGGATGTCTCCAACAGAAATAACGCCACTTGCAGCTAACTTACTCAACTTATAATCCATACCTGCCCAAGCTTCTGCTGTAGAATTTATCCACGTATCTTGGTTTGTTGCGTTTTGGTCTGGAGGTCTAACTGAGCTTGTTCCTCCTTTGTTTAGCCATCCTCCTGATGTGACACCTTGTGCTGTCTCTCTATTAGGGTCTGATGGGTTATTTGAGTTTTGTGTACCATAGTCACGAGAACCAATAAATAAGTTACGGATATTGACATCAAATCTGTTAACCTCTATCCATGAGCCTTGTTGCCACATCCATACGATACCTGTGCCGCGGTCATACCATAAAGAACCGTCACGTGGGTTTGTTGGTTCGACAGTACCTACCGTAATATCTTGGATGTTAGCGACTGTAACACTACCTGTAGCTAATGGAGGGTTCTTATAGTCGCAGAAGAATGTTGCTCTTTCATTTACATCTGCTGCATTAATATTGAATGAGCGACCAGAGTTTTTGTGTGCAGTGTTCCACGCTGTATCAGAAGCAGTATTATTAGATACACGCGTCCATACGAAATCGGTAGCAGGTACGGTTGTTGTTATATCGTCTGGTCCTTTTGTAATCTTAGCGGAGATAGTAGAGTTAACCCCACCATTAACGAATATTAGACCGTTAGATGACGATACCTCTACACGATATGGTAGATTTTTAACTGCATTATCAATCTGGTCTTGTATGTCATCTAGTTTAGAGCCTGTATTATTCTCTACCTGTGTGATTTTCATGTCTAAGTCAATAAACTGTTGAGTAATCTGCTCAGAGCTAACCTTTATAGAAATCATATTATATAGTTGAGTTAGTACTGCGCTCTGGTGTAGTGATTCTTTATTTGCGTAGTTAACCGCGTTCTCTGCTGCTTCTTTAATACGCTCAATTTGACTAGCATCTGCTGCTTTGTCAATTTCCACTATCCATGAGTTTAAATCGTTCACATATGTCTCAGCAGCAGATGCAATATCGTCTTTCTCTTGCTTAGTTATTGTGTTGTCTGCTAACGTTAGTTTAACAACCGTGTTTAATGCAATATGGTCAGAAGCTAGTTTGTCTGCCCACTTCTTAACTGCCTGTTTTTGGTCATCTGTTAAAAATGGGTCAGTCATGATTGTACTTGTACTTCCGTCAAGAATCGATTTCTTATTATCGATGTCATCGAGACGCTTAAATATTTCTAGTTTTTGTGCATCTGTTATATTGTTGTTGACGTCATTTGCAATGTATGTTACCATATCCTCAATAGCTTTTTGAAGGCTATCCTTATTCTTACGTGCTTGGTCTTTAATCTCCTTAATACGAGCTTCAATCTCCGCAGTATCAATAAAGTAAGTATCTTTACTTACCTTCGTTTCAAGACCGCCTTCAACTTCTGTAATAGTAATCTCAAGCATCGTAAGTTGGTTATTAATTTGTTTAATTATTTTGTCAAGCTCAGGGTCAATACCACCAGAGCCACCAGAACCGATAGGTTTACCGTTTACAAGAACACCGTCTTTAGTAATCTCCATTTTAGTTTCTGGATGTTGTAACACTACAGTCCCGTCTGGTAGAATTTCCATAGATGACATGTCGAAAGACTCTTCCTCTGGATTCACCGTATCATTCTTCTTAACAATTGAGTATGAACCATCAGGTTTAAGCTCTTGGTACGTAATACCTCCACCATCCTTATGTCTAGAACCAAGACGGAATGTCCCATCTGATTTGACAAAGAAAGTAGTTCTATGATTATCGTAAATACTTTGATGTACAAATAACATCGTAGGTGCATCTGGTGATTCTGGCTCGATTAGTTCTCCGTTAGCATAACGTGAGTGCGGAAGGTCCATATAATCAAAATGCGCATCCTGTACATAGTTATTCTCTTGGTCAGTATCCGTTGCAATTAAGAATGTTTTACCGGAAAATGTAACTTCTCGGTTACCTCGTCCATCTATGTTTTCGTATGTCATTGATGGATACAGGTTGAACGTATTCCATAGTTCTTGTTGAATGGATTCTAATGAGTCATCACCAGAAACCATGTCTGTTCTAGCTAGTTGTTGCTGGTCATCTGTCTTACCATACACGTTAATAACGATTGGCGTATCTACTTGTCCATCTATAAAACCTATAAGTACACGAGTACCGATAGTAACTAACGTAGTAGAACCATAGATATTACCGTTTGCAGTACGACCTGACATGTGTGTAGGTAGCATTGCAGAGTACTTACCATTATCGTTAGGGTTTTTAGCTGTAGAGTTTTTATCTCTCACTGTGATTACATCAACTGTGTTATACTTATAGTTAACTTTTACGACATCAGCAAGAGAGAGAGTAACTAAGTTGTTACCCTCTTTATACTTACGTTTCATTTCTTTACCGAGTTGTGATTGGAATCTCATTGTTTGTAATGGTTCAAATTCTGGCATTTATATATCTCCTCCTTTTTATATAGTATAGCACAACTACCCAACATATCTTTTTACGTGTCCTTTAAACACTCTATCCCAGTAAGAACTACTCATGTCTTCCTCAGTGATTCCTTTATCTTGAGAACCGATAAACTTACCGTTACCAGTGTATATAACAATATGACCATCAGTCTTATATGTGTCAAACCATATAAGGTCACCAACTTGCATTTGTGCTTTAACCTGTGCTTTGTCCGAGCCTCGAGAACCAACTGTCTGTAACCTTGAGTCATTCTTAATAGTATCTGTAGTCATTCCGTGCTCTCCACCTTTAAGCTGGACACCATTTAGATTAAATATCCACCAGATGAATGATGAACAGTCGGTCTTGATTGGGGATTTAGTGAATGGGTTACCACCAGAACGACCGCCACCGAATACATAGATAGATGGTTTAGTTGTCATCTCTTTAGCTATGTTAACTGCGTTCATTGCTACTGGTCCACCTGCAACTATTCCACCTGTTCCTGTGTTACCTGTTTGACCTCCACCCGCCATCTGTGCCTCTCGTGCCGCTTTAGCTTTCTCGTATAGAGTAGCTAGTGTGTCTTCACCTAAATATCCACCTTTAAAGTCCTCTGATTTACCCCATAGATTCGCGAAACGTTTAGCACCTCTATCTTGTAAACCTCTAGTTACTCCAATGATAGTAGAATAACCATTCGTATAACTAAACTCGTGCTGTATAGACTCAATGTAGAACTCCCACTTTGTCTCTTGTTCGAAATCTTGGTAGTATAGTTTTGTTCCTATACGAAAGGCGGGGTTACCTATTACACGAATGTCTCCAGAATAGAAATTCGGATTCTCACAGTACCAGTTATATAGTCTATCTGTAAATGTTTTTAGTTTAGAGCTATCTGCCGATTTTTCATTATTATTTGACTGGTTGACATCTCCTGTAGCAGATGATATAATTTGTTTATACTTATCCGGATTAAAGTTACCATCCGCGATGGCATCGATTATGCTAGTAGTCATTGAAACTGTCATCGAAGGGAACTGCGCTTTCAATGAAGCGGACATCTCGGATTTCTTCTTACGGATAGTCTCCTTATCCATGAAACCATTCTGGTTAATGTACAACATCAATTCATCAAATGTTGGTTGCTTAGCGGTATTCCCAGTACCATTGGCAGCATTACTAGTATTCACATTACCTGTTTGCGCTTTTGTTGCAGACAGTAGATATCTATTAGAAGCATCTAAACGCTTATACCCATACTTTTTAATAAGCTCTGGATGGAAACGAGGATACACCCCTAAATCTAAACTAGTAAACTCCGCAATATTAGGCGCGTCCACGCAATAAACTGAGAAGGCTTCGTTATCATTTCTGCTATAAGACTCCTGCAATACAATATCACTCGTTATTTCGTAAGATGGTAGAGCTCCCCATTTGTCTTTATCGAATGGAGTAGGTCTCATTAATGCGATACATCGTCCGTCTTTAGTGAATTCAAAGTATAACTCATTAAATGGTTTAGCTACAACATCCTCAAGGAACTGTCTCATGGAACCTTGGTAGTTTACGAATGGTGATGGGTCTTGTAATGCCTCATCTGCTTCCCAGCTCTTAAATTCGTGAGTGAAATAATCTTGTAGTCCTGTACCATCTGCGAATGCATACTGTGCATACTTATATAAGAATCTATCCATAAGTTCGTTACCAATTCCAGCAGCAGTGTTATTAGAAAATTTAAGACCTTGCTCTGTCCCATCAGGTAACCAACCTATATCAGGAGATATAGCTGCGAACTGCTGTATTACTCCAACTTGGAAGTTGATAAGTGCTTTAGTCATTGCTTGCCCTGTAATACGATATACCAGCGTACCATTAGCGTATTCTCCATCTTTTTTAATATCAGATATTAACCCTACCATTATCCATGGGTTATCTGGTGCTTTATCTGTTACATCGGGTATAGCTTTAATACGTATTAAATCGTTAGGTCCAATTACCTTATCCCATTTATCTTGAGCTGTTACGATGATTGAGAAAGCTGGACTATCGTCTGACATCGCATTCTTTGTTGATAGTGATAGAATCGCGTTATCAAAAGCTTTTGTTGTCAATGCTTCCCCTGTATCGTAAGTGATTTCATAAGTAGTATTTTCTGTTATTAAGTCAACCTCTATACGAGGGTATCTAGTTACAATCGTAGTCATGTATTTTCCTCCTTTGTATACTTATAATATAACAGAAAAAGGGTAGGTGAGCTATGCTCACACCACCCCATTAAGCTATCGTCATCTCTCTTCCATAGAAACCAAGTAGACTTCCGATATCCTGTCCTGTCTTTTTCATATCCGCGCTATTCTTAACTTTATCCGAGACTTTTTCATCCCCAGTTACATTAACGTTAATTGTAGCTTGAACATTACCACTTCCCGAACCTGTTGGTGCACCTGCCATGATTGACGCTATGTTAGGCGCCCATGTTGCGTTGGTTGCGTATCCTGCGGCTTTCATCTTATCTAAATTCGTTCTTCCTTTACCGTAATACTTTTCGGATATCCACTTAGCTCCACCCATGATGCCTTTCTCAGCGGCAGAACCTCCGCCATCTTTGAATTCATAAGCGCTTGCGTATGGACTATTGTCGAAAGCACCAATACCGAAGAAGTTTCCTTTGTCTCTAGCAATCTTAGAGGTACCCCATCCAGATTCTTCTGCTGCGTGAGCAATCAAGTAACGAGGGTCTAATCCGTATTCTTGTCCTGCTTTTAGGAATGTCGCACCCATTCCTCGCATCATAGAATCTTTAGGTGCTTTAGAATTAATCCATCCATCTAAGTCTTCTGCTGTAAGTTTAGAGTCTGTGAATCCTAAATCATGCTGTTGAAGATTGTTTGTAGTCCACTTTTGACCTTCACCTACGAATTGTAACTTACCTTGCCCAGAGAATCCGCCTGTACCTCCTGTAGCACCTCCAGCTCCGCCGCCAACACCCATGATACCATTTTGGGCTCTTGCTTGTGCAAGTATCTGCTCAGCTCTTGTTAACACGTTCTCATACATTGTAATGTTTTCTCGTTCGTAAGATAAGTTGTCACCTTTCTTGGCTTCTGTCATCTTTTTAGTATTTGTATTCTCTTTATCCGTCATGTTTTGAATCTGGTTGTCTTGTCCGGAAGAGATACCTAAAGCTGATGCCATGGCTCCTGATGATATTCCTAGTGAGGATGCCATACCGTTAATCTGGTCCATATTAGGTGCACCAGTAATACCCTGTGACATTTGTGATTGTATTGCAGATGCTCCTACAGCTCCACCAGTACCTGCTGCTGCGGCTAGTGCCGATGCAGAAGTCTCAGCTTTAGCTTTGTCAGCTGCTGTTGGTTCTTCTTTAGGTTTCTTATCAAACCATCCACCTATTGTTTCACCTATACCAGAACCAGCCCAACCACCTGCAATTGCTCCACCGATACCACCTACTGCTGTTCCTATTGGTCCAAGGAATGAACCTACTGCTGCTCCGGCTGCGGCTC
>Ga0256786_1000028_pt1 | contig 139374 bp, 121 predicted proteins | sample MC6MC0937MT_FD_186053 | JGI IMG/M metagenome (GOLD analysis project Ga0256786, IMG submission 186053) | Metatranscriptome of enriched soil aggregate microbial communities from Iowa State University, Ames, United States - MC6-MC0937-MT... | ecosystem: Environmental > Terrestrial > Soil >...
AGCGGATAACATCCGTCATCCGTGAGGATAGGACAAGTGCAACAGAAAGCAGGTACAGTTCGGCTGTAGTGAAACCAGGTAAACTCTTTGCGGTGCAATGATAAGTATATCGGTTCTTTTCAGCAATGAAAATAGGGGCGGCTCGTCCTGAAAACCGAGGGGTAATCAGCTCAAGTTTTGCAGCAATGTAAAACGCAGATAAATAACAGGCATCCCGAATTTTCGGGATACAAAATCCGGCTTATAGATTTTCTCGTGATTTTTTTAAGATAGAAGTTGGAAGAGGGAAGTTTTTAAACTGAATGATTTAAACCTCAATCTTCAAACTTCCATCTTCCATCCAAATTATTTCTCGCTTTCCAATTGCTTTTTAGCATCATCCAAATCTTTTCTATCTTCGTCTGAAAGCTCAGGAAATTTCAAATCCATTTTTTCTAAAGTATCAATAATGATCTGTATCGCAGAAAGTCTGGCAAACCATTTATTATCAGCCGGAATCACATACCAAGGAGCATGATCTTTAGAGGTTTCATTAATGGCAGTTTCATAGCACTCCATATACTTCGGAAATAATGCTCTTTCGGGAAGATCAGAAACTGAAAATTTCCAGTTTTTTTCCTGTTCATTGATGCGGTCTAATAATCTTTTCTTTTGCTCGTCTTTAGAAACATGTAAAAATATCTTAACAATTGTAGTTCCGTTTTGAGCCAGATGTTTTTCGAAATTTCGAATACTTTCATATCTGTTTTCCCAGAATTTATCATCAAAATCTTTTACAGAATCCCATGTTTTTTCGCTTAAATTATATTCAGGGTGCACTTTGCAGACTAAAACACTTTCGTAATGAGAACGGTTGAAAATTCCGATCATTCCTTTTTGGGGAAGAGCCAAATAATGCCTCCACAGAAAATCGTGTGAATATTCTCTTGAGCTTGGCGTTTTAAAACTTGTTACATTACAGCCTTGAGGATTTACTCCGCCGAAAACGTGTTCAATCAAACTGTCTTTTCCCGCTGCATCCATTGCCTGAAGTACCACCAATAGAGATTTGCTTCCATCAGCATACAATTTTTCCTGTAATTCTCTAAGCTTTTCTTTTTCATTAATAAGTATTTGTACACCTTCTTCTTTGGTAAGTTTTCCTTTGTATTCTGTTGAAGATTTTTTGATTGAAAATTTTCCTTTTACCTGAAAGTCGTCTGAGAAATTATTATTCATGTTTTTAATTTATTTGAAGTTTTTAATTTAAAATATACATGTTTAGCAGATTCCATCAACCAAAATCAATCAACCATCAACTAAACCCAACATAAATGTAATAAAAAAAACCGCCTCGATTGAGACGGTTTAGATATTTTAAGTAGAAATTTATTTTGCTGCCGCTACTTTTTTTGCAGCTTTAGCAGCTTTTTTCTCTTCTTTAGCTTTAGCTTTAAGCTCTGCCGGAGTTAATGGTTTTGGATCCGGAGCATTAGGAGTAACTTCTCCTTTGATGTAAATTACACTTCTGCTGTTTACAGGATCGTTAGAAAATACCTCGATCATTTTGTTGAAAGGAGAAACACTTGCAGTGTTATATCCAACTTTAATTTTAGCAGATTTACCAGGAGCAATCGGTGCAGTGCTGAATTCCGGTGTTGTACATCCGCAAGATGGCTTTACATTAGAAATAATAAGAGGCTTATCACCTGTATTCGTTACTGTAAAGAATCTTGTTCCGTCAGAATTTGGTTTAATCTGACCATATTCATAAGTAGTTTTATCAAATGTGATAGTTTGCGCAGATGCTAATGCAAATGTTCCGAATAATGCAATTCCTGCAAATAAATTTTTCATATTCTTGAATGTTAATATGTTTGTTAGATAAATTTTGAGAAACAAAGTTAAAAATTATTTTAATTAGTGCTTACATTTTTTTAGATTAAACTATTTTTGCAGATTATAAGTTAAAGAAACTAGAATTTATGCAGATTTCAGAAAAGTACAATCCACAGGAAACAGAACAAAAGTGGTACAATTACTGGTTGGAAAACAAATATTTCCACTCAGAGCCAAATGAAAAGCCGCCTTACACTGTTGTAATTCCTCCGCCAAACGTTACGGGGATTTTGCACATGGGGCATATGCTGAATAATACCATTCAGGATGTTCTGGTCCGTCGTGCAAGAATGCAGGGCTTTAATGCCTGTTGGGTTCCGGGAACAGATCACGCTTCCATTGCTACGGAAGCTAAGGTTGTTGCTAAACTGAAGTCTGAAGGGGTCAATAAATCTGATATTACTCGCGAAGAATTCTTGAAACATGCTTGGGACTGGACTGATAAATATGGAGGAACGATTCTTGAGCAATTGAAAAAACTGGGCTGTTCTTGCGATTGGGACAGAACCCGTTTCACAATGGAACCTAAACTTTCTCAGCAGGTAATCAAATCTTTTGTTGATTTATACAATAAAGGGTTGATTTATCGAGGCTACAGAATGGTAAACTGGGATCCGGAAGCGAAAACCAATATTTCTGATGAAGAAGTAATTTTTAAAGAACAAAACGGAAAATTATATTTCCTAAAATATAAAATCGAAGGTTCGGAAGAATTCCTTTCGGTAGCTACAACACGTCCTGAAACGATTTTCGGAGATACTGCGGTTTGTATCAATCCTAATGATGAGAGATATGCTCATTTGAAAGGTAAAAAAGTAATCGTACCGATCGTAAACAGAGTAATTCCTATCATTGAAGACGAATATGTTGATATTGAATTCGGAACAGGTGCTTTGAAAATTACGCCGGCTCACGATATTAACGACTACGAAATCGGACAAAAACACAATCTTCAAATGATTGATGCTTTGGATGATGACGGAAATCTTAATGAGCACGGTTTACATTACGCCGGTAAAAATAGGTTCGATGTAAGAAAACAAATCACGAAAGAATTAGAAGAAAAAGATCTATTGCTGAAAGCAGAAGATTATGTAAATAAAGTGGGAACTTCAGAAAGAACGGGAGCAGTTATCGAACCTAAAGTTTCTGTTCAGTGGTTCTTAAAAATGTCTGAAATTGCAAAACCTGCCTTGGATGTTGTAATGGATGACGAAGTAAAATTCTATCCTGAAAAGTTTAAAAATACTTACAAACACTGGATGGAAAACATCCGCGACTGGAATATTTCCCGTCAATTGTGGTGGGGACAGCAAATTCCTGCTTTCTATTATGGTGACGGGGAAAATGATTTTGTGGTTGCTATAGATAAATATGATGCTGTTGCAAAATTGGAAGAAGAAAAAGGAATAATCGCAAAACATGAAGACTTACGTCAGGACGAAGATGTTTTGGATACATGGTTCTCATCATGGTTGTGGCCAATGTCGGTTTTCGACGGATTGCTTGATCCTGAAAATAAAGACATTAATTATTATTACCCGACTTCAGATTTGGTTACAGGTCCGGATATTATTTTCTTTTGGGTTGCGAGAATGATCATGGCTGGATTGGAATACAGAAAAGAAGTTCCTTTCAAAAATGTTTATTTTACAGGAATTGTAAGAGATAAGCAGAGAAGAAAGATGTCAAAATCTTTAGGAAATTCACCAGATCCGTTGGAGTTGATGGATAAATATGGAGCAGACGGAGTTCGTGTAGGAATTTTATTAAGTTCTGCAGCAGGAAACGATCTTCTTTTTGATGAAGATTTAATGCTTCAGGGAAGAAATTTCATGACGAAGATCTGGAGTGCTTTCCGGTTGATCAACATGTGGAATCATGAAGATAAGCCAGCGAATTCAACAGAAATTCAGGCAATTGAATGGTTTGAAAATAAATTAAACAAAACAATCATTGAAATTAATGATCAGTTTGAAAAATTCAGAATTTCTGATGCTTTACATTTAATTTATAAGCTGATTTGGGATGATTTCTGTGGTTGGTATTTAGAAGCAATTAAACCCAATTACGGAGAAGGAATTTCAAAAGAAGTTTACAACAAAACAGTTGCACTTTTTGAAGAATTAATGAAACTGGTTCATCCGTTTTTACCGTTCCAATCAGAAGAAATCTGGCAATTGATTTCAGACAGAAATATTGAGGATGCATTAATTATCGCTCAGCAGAAAAAAGCAGAAGCATTTAATGAGGATATTATCAAAAACTTCGAAATAGCATCAGAAGTAATTTCGGGAGTTAGAAATTACCGTCAGACAAAAGGAATTTCTCCAAGAGAAGTAGCTGAAATTTACACAAACGCTTCAGAATTTGCGAACGAATCAGTGATTAAAAAACTAGCCAACGTTTCAGAAATTCATTTTGGAACAAAAACAGATAAGCCGAGCTTTACATTTTTGGTGGGTGCAACGGAAATTTCTATTCCTTTAAGTGAAAACTTAGATTTAGGAGAAGAAAAAGCGAAGACTGAAGAAGAATTAAAATATTTAAAAGGATTCCTAATTTCTGTTGATAAAAAACTTTCAAACGAAAAGTTTGTTGCCAACGCAAAACCGGAAATTGTAGAAGTAGAGCGTAAAAAACAACAAGATGCTCTCGATAAAATTGCGATTTTGGAAGAGAAGCTAAAAACATTGTAGGAGGATGTCGGAAGCTGGATGTCGGATGATTTTAAAGTCATCATAAAAACATCCAGCTTCCATCATCAAACACCCAGCAAAAAATAATGACACACTTAGAAAATATAGAAAAACTTTTCTCTAAAGACTTTGTAGAAAGTCCGTTATTAGAAAGTTTTGAAGTCGGAAAAATATATCTTTCGACCGGAAAACTGGTTGCCTGTGATCCTTTAATCACCAATGATATGCAGCCTTTTTCTACTGAGTTTCCAAAAGGAGACTTTCAGGTTTTGCTTCATAAAGAAAGAGAAAGCAATTGTGTTGCTTATGCCGAAATTATTTTCAGCAATGCCAACATTTCTTCATGGAAAATGGCGACTACGAGCAATCAGAATATTAAAGAACTTTCTGATGGTGAAGTTTTCGGTTATCCCGTAGAAAGCGGGATGGGTTGTTTTATGGATCTGCAAACTCAGGAGCAGCTTAATCTTTTAGAACAAAAACTTTTCCAGAGAAAAGGAGACGATTTCATGGGGATATATGAAGAGTTTTTTCATGAGCATTTTTTTGATGAAAACGGAGCGATAGACCAGTTTGCATTTTTAAAACCTAATGAAGGAAATCCGGGAAATATTTTTGCTTTCGAGACTGGCTATGGAGAAGGTTTTTATGCAAGCTATATAGGATTTGACGATAAAAATAATCCGGTAAAAATAATTACAGAATTTATTGAGATATTGGTCAGTTAAAATTGCTTACATTTAGTAGGTCATATTTATTGGCAAGTTTAACGAAATAAGTTATGAATTTTTCTTCAGAACATCCAAAAATTGTAGTTGTAGGCAGTTGTTCATTAGATTTGGTATTGTATACCGAAAAAATCCCAACATGCAATGAAACAGTGGTTGCAAGGCTCTCGGAAAATCATTTTGGAGGAAAAGGTGCCAATCAGGCAGTGGGTACGGCGAGATTGGGAGCAAGTGTTTACTTTGTCGGCTGTGTCGGGGTCGATCCTTTAGGGCAGCAAATCATGCGCAATCTTGTGAATGAAAACGTAAATGTAGGTTTTGTTTATGAAACCGATCAGGAATCTACGGGAATTGCCTATGTCACCAATTGTGGCAGAGATTTTTCGATTGTAGTAGATCCTGCTGCCAATAAAAATGTTTCCATAAAACAAATTAGCGATGCTGAAAAATATATTTATTCATCCGACCTTGTTCTGGTTCAGTTAGAAATTCCGATAGAAGTAATAGAATACACAATAAAGAAAGCAAAAGATCTGGGTAAATTAGTCGGTCTTTACGCATCACCGGGAACAAAATTGAGTGATGAAATTCTTGATCAGGTAGATTTTATTGTGGCTAAAACCAATGAACTTTCAATAATTTTCGGAGAAGATCAGAGAGAAGATATCCTTAAAAAGTATTTCAATAAGTTATTTGTAAGAGACGAAACCAATTCGACTATTTATTTCGACGGAACCGAAATGAAATACTTCCGTAACGAAAATGAAAGCATGGTGTATAAAATGGGAATGGGAGATGCTTTTACCTCGGGTTTTGCCGTGGCTTTGTGTCATAAAAACACCCTTGAAGACTGCGTGAAATTCGGAAATCTTGTTTCTTCAAAAGTTTCTTTGGGGAAAGGTGCGCAGTCGGCTCTTCCTTATCTTAAAGATTTGATCTAAACGATATTTAATGCATATTGAAAAGTCTTCAATAATAAAGATTTATAAAAGTAAAATTTCCACATTTGATGTGGATTTTTTTATTTCTTGTTCATGGAAAAACTGATACTGACCACTCAAGACCAAATTCATCTTACTGCACATCTTTTTAAACCAGAAAACGACAACGGCAAAATCATCGTGATCAATTCCGCAACCGGAGTGAAACAGCAGGTTTACTTTTCTTTTGCCCAGTTTTTTGCCGAAAAAGGATTTACAGTTATTACGTACGACTATCGTGGAATTGGACTCTCAAAACCTCAGAAAATGAGAAATTTTAAAGCTTCGATGCGAATGTGGGGAAGTGAAGATTTCAGAACTATTACCGAATTTGTTGTGAATAATTTTCCAGATTACCAGAAGTTTTGTTTAGGACACTCTGTCGGCGCTTTAATCGTAGGAATGAATGAAAGATCAGAAATATTTGAGAGATTTGTTTTCGTCGCCACTCAAAATGCATTCATCGGAAACCTGAAATGGAACACAAAAATGGAAGCTTTTTTCGGTTTTGGATTGGCACAGCCGTTTTTCACAGAGCTATTTGGTTATTTTCCAGCGCATTGGTTCGGGTTGGGAGAAAGTCTTCCAAAAAATTGCGCTTATGACTGGAGAACCTTAATTTTGAACAAGAAATCCACCGGAAAATTATTGCTTAAAACAAATGATTATTCTAAAAAATTAAATCAAAAAGTATTGGTTTTATATGCTGAAGATGATGTTTGGTTAACTGAAAAAGGGGTGAAAAGTCTTCTCAGTGATGTTTATTCTGATCTTAAACCGACTTACAGACTTTTGAAGACTTCTGAATCGGAAAAAAGTGAAATTGGGCACGTCAATTTTTTCAGAAGTTATAATAAAAAGCTTTGGAATATTGTTTTAGATAACATCAAAGGTTAAGCAGTAAAAATTTCCCTCCAAAGGAGGGGTGGATAAATTTTCAAAGAAAATTTAGACGGGGTGGTTTAAGCATAATCTACATTAAAATTTAATTCAAATGAGCTACGTTATAGAAAACACAATTCAATTCGTAAAGGAAAAACTTGAAGGAGCAGAAGCAGGACACGATTGGTTTCACATCGAAAGAGTCTGGAAACTTTCCAGAAAAATTGCTCAGACTGAAGAATGTAATCTGGAAGTTGTAGAACTTTCTGCACTGTTGCACGACATTGCCGATCCTAAATTTCATAATGGGGACGAAACTTTAGCCTTAAAAATTTCGAGAGAGTTTTTAGAAAGTCAGAATGTTGAAGAAAAGATTATTCAGCAGGTTTTATTCGTGATTCAGAATATTTCATTTAAAAACAGGGGAGAAGCTCCCAAAGATTTACCAATCGAATTAAAAATCGTTCAGGATGCAGACAGAATTGATGCCATCGGAGCGATAGGAATTGGCAGAACATTCAATTTCGGAGGTTTTAAAAATAACCTTATGTATCATCCCGATATTCAGCCAAAACTGAATATGTCGAAGGAAGAATACAAAAAATCGAACGGAACAACCATTAATCATTTCTACGAAAAATTATTACTTCTGAAAGATTTGATGAACACCCATGAAGGCAAAAAAATAGCCGAAGAAAGACACCAATTTATGCAGGCTTTCCTCGACCAGTTTTTGAAAGAATGGAATGTGGACTAAGATTCTGATGAGCTGTTTTAAATAAGTATCTTTGCGATATGGGATTTATCATTTTTGTTATTTTTCTGTCATTGGTTTTATCGCTGCTTTTTTCAAAACTGAAAAGGGGCAGATTGGGTCAGTTGGCTAAACTGTTCCGTATTGCAAGTGTTGTTTTTGCAGTTTCTATTTTTACCTATTGGTTTATTAAAAAATCTGTTGTTCGGATTGTAAACGATTCTTTGTCTTTGCAGGTGATCAATAAACTTCCGCAACCGCTGGATTTTTATGTAATCAATGTAAATAATCTGGATGAAAATACACCTTTAGAGACCAAACACATCGGAAAAATCCGTCCCGAATACTACAGAATTGAATATTTGAAGATGAATAAATCTGATGAATACTGGATCGCAGGATTTTTAGGCAAAAAAAATCTTGTTTATTTTTCGCAGCATTCAGTTCCGAATAAAAATATGGATCAGATGATTGAAGTACAGAATTACATCAACCAAAGCGAAAAACTATCGGCTATTGCTAAAAGAGAGATTGATGAAGACAATTATCAAAATATGCTGATGGGAATCTGGGTAACGCTTTGTTTTCTTTTACTATTTCTCAATTTCGTTTTGCTTATCAGAAGAAAATAATTTAAAACAAACTCGGCATTTTATCTTGTCCCATTACCGGAATATGAATGTCGGTTTTCCATTCTTTATTTAAATTCTCAATAAAATAGGCGGACAAAAGAGGTGATGCTTTTTCAATATTCTGGTGAACAAAGAAATAGAGATTCTGTAAACCTTCTTTTTTCCATGTTGTAAGATGTTGCAGCCAGTTGTTTAGCCTTTCATAATCACTTTCTGCATTGGCTCCTACGTATCGGATGAATGCATTTGGTGTGGTCAACCGCATATGAAGCATATCTCTTCTTCCGGCGGTATCGACAATGATATTGGTAATATTGTTTTCTTCAAAAAGAGTACAGGTTTTGTCTAAAATTTCCTCATCTGTAAACCATTCTGTATTTCTTAGTTCTATAGCCAACGGAACTTCTTTAGGCCATTTGTTAACGAATTGTTCTAGTCTTTCGTAATCTTTTGGCTTGAAATTATCATGAAGCTGAAGAAAAACCATTCCCAGTTTTTCATCGAAATTCAGAACTGCCGTTGCAAACTGAGTCACAACATCATCAATATTCAAAAGTCTTCTGAAATGTGAAACGGTATTGGTGATTTTAGGGAAAAATTTAAAATCTGCAGGTGTTTTTTCCTTCCAGGTTTGCACCTGTTCCGATGTTGGCATTCCGTAGAAAGTTGCGTTTAATTCGATGGAATTGAATTGAGTTGCGTAATAGGTTAATTCATCCTTTGTTCCTTTCGGATAAAAACCTTTCAGATCGGTTTTGTTCCATTTTGCACAACCAATAGAGATGTTTTCAAGTCCTTTTTTATTTTGCTTTAAAATCTCTTTCGTTCTTGGATGGTCTTTTGGTAACTTAAAATCTATTTTTGAAGGATCTTCTACTTGTCCGAATTTCATTGGGATTAGGTTTTAGGAATTATTAAACTACACTAACAAATATAAAACAAAAACCACAGAATTTCTATGGTTTTATGTGTTAATCTGTTTTAAAATTACATTTGATTATTGCTAATCTTCCGGTTCCAGTTCAAAAATATCCTCTACCTTTTTGCTGAAATATTTCGCAATTTTTAAGGCTAAGACCGTTGAAGGAACGTATTTTCCTGCTTCCATGGCATTGATCGTTTGTCTTGAAACCCCTATTTTTTTAGCTAAATCTTCCTGAGTAATATTTTTTAAAGCCCTTTCGATTTTAATGGTGTTTTTCATTTTTTAAGCAATAAATAATTAAATCTGAAAACATACAATACCAATGGTAAAAACATAATCAGGATCATTACAGTGAAGAAAAGTGTTCCGAAGATGGTTAAAAATAAAATCAAAACAATGGAATAAGTGACAATAAGGCTCCAGAAAACAGATTTTAATCTTAAACTTGAAATATATTCATCCTCAATTTTTTCTTTGGAACAACCGATTAAAATTCCGCCGATAATGATTAAAATTCCGAAGAGATTTGGAAATAAATCTATTTCTGTGTTTTTAAATAATCCTGGTTCTTCACTGCTGAAAGGAAATCCTGAACTATAAAAAACAGGCAAAGAAACTTCCGGAAAATTGATCAAGTTTGAAAGTGATAATAATCCCATAACTAATGATGGAATAAAGATTAACCAGCCTATTCTTTTATAGCGGTGCGGGAAAAGTTGTAATGTGTTCATGTCTGTAATTTTTAATTATTCAAATGTAAAAAATATTTTACATATTGTAAAGTTTATTTTACTTTTTTTATTTAAGAATCATAAATCACTATAAAAAGCTTTCTAATAACCGTTATTTTCATGCCTGGATTTTTAACCGCGAAGAGCACTAAAGATTTTACAAGGAACACAATCGTTGTGAGCTTCGTGAACCACCGTTGTGCACATTGTGGTAAAAAACAATCATGATGACAGCAAACAGCATTTATGGTTGAAAGTTTTTAAAACAAAAAAACCGCAGAAAAAATTTCCACGGTTTAATATTTTCACAGCCAAAGAACTTGACACTTTTTACTAGGCTCTTATCTTAAGCTTCACAAGCTGAACAAGTCACAAAATTCACCATCATTTCTTTAGAAACAGACGAACTTCTTTGGTAGTACAATGTTTTTACCCCTTTTTTCCAGGCTTCGATGTAAAGATAATTTACGTCTTTTACAGGCATCGTTGAAGGAATCTGCAGGTTCAGAGACTGCGCCTGATCAATGTATTGCTGTCTTTGTGCAGCCTGAGAAATGATCTCCATCGGAGAAATTTCTTTGAAGGTTTTAAATACTGCTTTCTCGTCTTCAGTCAACTCATTGATGTGTTGTACCGAACCGTGATTCAGCATGATGGTTCTCCATGTTTCTTCGTTGTCAAGACCTTTTTCTTCTAATAATTTAGCAAGATATTTATTCTTACGCATGAAGTTTCCTTTTGCCAAACCAGCTTTATAGTAATTCGAAGCAAACGGCTCAATTCCTGGAGAAGTTTGGCCCAAAATTGCCGAACTGGAAGTTGTAGGAGCAATTGCCATTGTTGTTGTATTACGGATTCCGTAACCTTTTAACAAGTCTGGTTCTCCATAGATGTTTGCCAATTCTCTTGTTGCGATATCAGCTTGTTCTTTAATTCTTCTGAAAGCTCTTGCATTGAACTGAGTCGCCTCAAAACTTTCAAACGGAATCATGTTTTTCTGAAGATAAGAATGGTAACCTAAAACTCCCAAACCAAGCGCTCTGTGACGCATTGCGAAGTTTCTTGCACCTTGAAGGTAGTAATTTCCTTCTGTTTTCTCGATAAATTCAGATAAAACAGCGTCAAGGAAGTAGATAGCTAATTTTACAGCATCGGTATCTTTCCATTCATCGTACAATTCTAAGTTCATTGAAGAAAGACAGCAGATGAAAGACTCTTCTCTTGTAGACGGAAGCATGATTTCCGAGCAAAGATTACTTGCATTTACCGTTAAACCAAGATCTTTATAAACCTGTGGTTTGTTTCTGTTAACGTTGTCGGTAAAGAAAATATATGGTAAACCTTTTTGCTGACGGCTTTCCAAAACTCTCGCCCAGATTTTACGCTTATCCATATCGCCATCAATCATATCCTGCATCCAGTAATCAGGAACACAAATACCGGTAAACAGGTTTTGAATCGGGCTTCCGATGTCTTTGATTGATAAAAATTCTTCAATATCTCCGTGGTCAATATCCAGATATGCTGCGAAAGCACCTCTTCTTACACCACCTTGGGAAACTACATCCATTGCAGTATCAAAAAGCTTCATGAAAGAAACCGCTCCCGAAGATTTTCCGTTGTCGGTAACGGCAGTTCCTCTGTTACGAAGTTCCCCGAAATATCCTGAAGTTCCGCCTCCGATTTTCGTCTGCATAATGACTTCACCCATTTTGTGGGTAATTCCTTCGATACTGTCCGGAATATGAACGTTGAAACAAGAGATTGGAAGACCTCTCTGTGTTCCCATATTGGCCCAGACCGGAGAAGAAAAACTGATCCAGCCTTTGGTAATCATTTCTTTGAAAGCAGGCTGTAGTTCAGGTTTGTATAGTCTTTTTGCTGCGGCAGTGGTAATTCTGTCAATCGCACCGTCTACGGTTTCTCCTTTCAGAAGGTAACCTCTGTTCAACATTTGCTCAGATTCTTCGTTGAGCCACCAGATATTTGTATTTTGTTCTTCCATGTTCTTTTATATTGTAAAATGTACGTTGTACATTGATTTTTTATTTTTTAGGAGCATCAAGTTTTGTACTTCTCCTCATTGTTCTGCCTGCTTTCGCTACTCGCTTTTTTTGTTATTGCAAACAAATTGAAGTAATTTATTGAACTGTTTGTCTGCCACAATTACAAAAAGAGCTCAGACAGGCCGCTCAATCAGGGCTAAGACAATGATTTGTTTTCTTTACTTCTTCATCCAGCCATTGCGTGGAACGAAGCAATTTTTTTAAGTTTCGGCTAAAAGCCTTTTCTTATTGATTCAAGTTTGTCATTCCGAGGAACGAGGAATCTCTATTTTGTTTGTGAGATGCTTCGACTCCGCTCGGCATGACATCTCTAATACTAACTGTTTCGACGCTCGCTTCGCTTGCTCCTCAATTTATCTATTCAACTTCAACAGATTTCAATATTTCTACTTTATGAGAATCATTCAATCCGCTTTCGTCTCTTAATTTCTGAAATTCTTTGAAAGACGGAATATTTAATACCGTATTCTGTACTTCTTCGTTTTCATAATTTGAAAAATGAACAAACGTAACACCGTCTTCTTTTACAAAAACTTTATATTCAAATTTTGTCTGGTCTAAAGCTTTAAAATCATTCAAAAACTGCTGAATATTGCTTTTGTTTTCAGAAACAAATTCAGGTTTTACAGTATAGGTTACGATGACGTTAATCATTTTCATATTTTCGTTATTGCGAGGAATAAAATAATCTTAAGTTTTTCCAATTCTTAAATTAATATAGATTAGTATAGTTTTGTTATTAAATTTTAGATGAGAGTTAATTTTCTTTCATTGAATAATTCTGTTAACATAACTTTTGCTTCCTCAAACAATATTTTAAACTCGTTGTAATAGTCTAAGAAATTTTTAACATCTACTTTACCACTTGAATTCATCACCTCTATTCCTTTGTAAAACTGAACTTGAGTTGCTGGTTCTAATTTAGGATCATAAGTTATTTTTGACATTGTTTTTGAATGTGCGTGCGCAAATCCATTTCGTATAGCAGATAATTTTCTAATTTTTTCAAGAACCTCTTTTGAAACATAATCAATATTTGCAAGAATCTTGATTTTCCCACCAAAACTAATTATCGAAGCGTTTAAAGCTATTTTTGTAAAATCATCAATATTTATTGGTTTAAAGAAATCAACAATTAATTTGTCAACGAACATTTCTATTCCATTTAAACAATCAATTGTCCAACCTCTCACTTCTTTGAGGTTATTTTCATCTACTAGTTTAGGTGTAATTATCATTTCTTAAAACAAATCATTTGCCGTAATACTCTTATCATGCTTCGTATAATCCACTGGCCTTTTAGCAAAGAAATCATCCATAGAATTAGCAAAAACTTCTTCTTCAAACCACATCAACGGACGGTATTGTTCAGGAGAGATGTTGTATCTCGGAGCCATGTTGATCTTCTTTAAACTGTCATCAACACGGTATTTCATAAAGTTGATTAAATCTTCTTTTGAAAATTTATCAAGCTCTCCCAATTCAAAGATCCAACTTAAGATTTCGCCTTCCAATTCAACAGACTGGTCTACCAAAGTATAAATATCTTCGATATCAGAATCAGTCAGAAGATCGGGTTGTTCTTCACGAATTTTGTTAATCAAATAGATTCCTCCGTTGGCGTGAATCTGCTCATCAACTGAAGTCCAGGCAATAATGTTGGAAACATTTTTCATGTAACCTTTAAATCTTGTGAACGAAAGGATGATGGCAAATTGAGAGAATAAAGACACGTTTTCAATCAAAATGCTGAACAGTAAAAGAGAAGATACATACTCTTTTGGCGTTGCAGAATTGGCGTGTTTCAAAACATTTGATAAGAATTCGATTCTTTTTTTAAGAGCAGGAACTTCTACAACATGAGTAAATTCTTCATTATAACCCAAAACTTCCAGCAAACGAGAGTAAGCTTCCGAATGACGGAACTCACATTCTGCAAAAGTGGCTCCCAAACCGTTCAGTTCAGGCTTTGGAAGGTGGTTGTAAAGATTTCCCCAAAAAGATTTTACAGAAACTTCGATCTGAGCAATCGCTAAAAGTGCATTTTTTACTGCGTTTTTTTCGTGCGGCTCAAGCTGAGAATGAAAATCCTGAACATCGGCGGTGAAATCTACTTCCGAATGTACCCAGAACGATTTGTTGATGGCTTCTACAAACTGCAGAACTTCAGGATACTCAAATGGCTTATAACTTACTCTTTTATCGAAAATTCCCATATTAAATTGTATTGTCTTACTGTTTTACTTAAAAATAGATTCTGCAATGTGCTCAGAAAAAGATAAGTATTTGATTTTTTGAATGTTATTCAATTTTGCAATCAAGCTTACTTCCTGTGTCAAACTATCTACAAAGTTAGAAAACCAAGCCCTATTTTGAAAGAGGAAAACACTAAAAGGCTGACTTTTAACCTTAAAAGTTTTCCACATTTACATGAAACTCCCTTTGCCATTGGATTAGAGGAACTTAAGCTTAAGAAACAAATCTCAAACAAAGATAACAGTTAAACACTTAATTTTATTTATTTGATAATCATTATTTTAAATATTAAACATGAAGAATTTTAAAGATTTTTTTATTCTTGTAACAAATTGTGTTTTATAACTACTTATAATGCATAAAAACATCCAAAGCTTAATGTTAGTAATTCAGGATTTACATAAATCATACGATACGGGAAAGAGTAAACTGCACGTTCTCAAGGGTATTAATCTTAATATTTCCGAAGGTGAATTTGTCTCTATTATGGGAAGTTCAGGTTCCGGAAAATCTACTTTGCTGAACATTATCGGAATTCTGGATGAGAAAGATTCCGGAGTATATGAGCTTGATGGTATTCCGATCGAACACCTTAATGAAGTAAAAGCCGCAGAATACCGTTCAAAATTTTTAGGATTTGTATTTCAGTCTTTCAACCTTATTGGTTACAAAACGGCTTTGGAAAATGTTGCGCTCCCATTGTATTACCAAAATGTATCGAGAAAAGAAAGAAACCAAAAGGCTTTAGAATATCTCGAAAAAGTTGGCTTGGCGCAATGGGCAAACCACTTACCGAACGAGCTTTCAGGAGGACAAAAACAGAGAGTTGCCATCGCAAGAGCTTTGATTACCAATCCGAAAGTGGTTTTGGCAGACGAACCGACAGGAGCATTAGACTCAAAAACAACACATGATATTATGAAGCTTCTTCAGGACATCAACAACGAAGGGAAAACCATCATCGTTGTAACCCACGAACCGGATGTTGCGGCACAGACGAAAAGAAATGTTATCCTCCGCGACGGAATTATTGAAAGTGATGAGTTTATTAAGCAGGTTGTTTTGTAGCTGGAAGATGGGTGCTGGAAGCTGGAAGTTTTTAGGACTTCATTATTTTCAGATTTAGTCAGAGGAAACAAAAATTTATTATAAAATAAAAAATCGGCGGTAAGATTGATAGACTTCCAGCTTCCCGCTTCAAACCAAAATATATGTTTGACCTAGATCGTTGGCAGGAAATATTCAGTTCGATTCGCAGTAATGTATTGCGAACGGTACTTTCGGGCTTTACCGTGGCATTGGGACTGTTTATTTTTATTGTTCTTTTCGGAATTGGGAAAGGTTTGCAGAATGCCTTTACCGAAGGTTTTGCAAGAGATGCCCAAAACCTGATTTCCATATTTACCGGGAAAACGACCATTGCTTACAATGGTTTGCAATCTGACCGTACCGTTACGATGAATAATGAAGATTATGATTTTCTGGTGAATACCGATAAAGAAAAAGTTGGGTACGCTTCACCAAGATATACCGCCAATCTTCTTGTAAAATATGGGAAAGAAAGCGGAAATTACCAGATCAACGGTGCCAATATGGAAGAGAAGTATATCGAGAACCGAAAAATGCTTCAGGGAAGATATTTGTCTCCAATAGATCTTGAGAGAAAGCAGCATGTTGCAGTTATCGGAAGAATGGTGCAACGTGACCTGATAAAAAACGGAAATCCTGTAGGAAAAGATTTAGATATTAACGGAACCATGTTTAAAGTGGTCGGAGTTTTTTCTGATGATGGAGGAGATTGGGACGAAAGACATATTACCATTCCGATCACTACTTTACAGCAGATGAAAAAGGGTTCAGATACTGTAAGTACGGTTTATATAGCATACGATGATAAGCTGACACCGGATCAGGCCATAAAATATGGAGATCAGCTGAAAGAAAAACTAAAATCACGTAAAAATGTTTCTCCGGATGATGAAAACGGAGTCCGTGTCTGGAACAATGCCCAGAATATGAGCGATACTTTTGTATTTATGGCGGTGCTTACAGGGATTGTCGGTTTTATTGGTCTGGGAACTCTAATTGCCGGAATCATCGGAATCAGCAACATCATGGTGTATATTGTGAAAGAAAGAACAAAAGAAATCGGAGTGCGAAAAGCGATTGGTGCAAAGCCAAGAAGTATTGTTGCGCTTATTGTTCAGGAAAGTGTTGTGATTACGGTAGTTTCAGGATTTGTAGGAGTAGGTTTGGGTATTGTGACGTTGAAGTTGATAGGAAACAATCTTGAAGAATTTTTCATTAAAAACCCAAGTGTAGGTTCAGGTGAAATCATCATGGCATTTTTTGCGCTTGTTTTCGCCGGATTTATTGCAGGTTTTGTTCCTGCATACAGAGCTTCGAAAATTAAACCAATTGAAGCACTGAGAACAGAATAGTTTAATGGTGAAATGTGAATTTTGAAATTGACTTACGAAACAAAATTCATTGTAAAACAAATTCACTTTTACAAAGTAAAAATTGACATTTTAAAGATGAACATTTTATTTAATAAAGATACATGGCAGGAGATTTATTATTCATTGAAGAATAATAAGCTTCGTACTTTTCTCACCATGATCGGCGTGGGTTGGGGAATGTTCTTGTACGTTGTGCTTTTGGGTGCTGCAAAAGGAATGGAAAATGGTTTTGATAAGCTTTTTTCTGGTTTTGCAACAAATTCTATATTTCTTTGGGCACAAAATACTTCTATTCCGTATGAAGGATTTCCGAAAGGAAGAGAAATGAATCTGAAACTTCAGGATATAGAAATGCTGCAGCGAAAAGTAAACGACATTGATTATATTTCTCCCAAAAATTCGAGAGGAAATTTCGGTAAAGCCGGAGAACAAATGTCGAGAAACGGTAAAACAGCAACTTATACGCTGAACGGAGATTATCCGATAGGAAATAAAATTTCAGAAAAAAAACTGATTTTCGGAAGATATTTGAATGATGCGGATGTTTCACAAAATAAAAATGTGGCGGTCATCGGAGAAGAGGTTTACAAAAACTTTTTTAATGCTAAAAAGAACGAAAACCCGATCGGTAAATCAATCAATATTAAAGGGATTTTCTTCAATGTGATCGGCGTTTTCAGAGTGAAAAAGGGGGGTGGTATGGATAATGACCAGACTGTTTTTATCCCGCTTTCCACTTTTACTAAAATATTTAATGACGGAGACAACGTCGATGTTTTTGCGATTGTAAGCAAGCCGAATGCAGATGTAAATTCGGTTGAAGATAAAGTAAAAAACGAGCTGAAAAAGAAAAATAAGGTTTCGCCGGAAGATACCAATGCTTTTGGAAGTTTTAACCTTGGAAAAGAATTTAAAAAACTGACCGGATTTCTAAGCGGAATGCAGCTTTTGACCATCATCGTAGGAACTTTGACGATTCTTGCGGGAGTAATCGCCATTTCGAATATCCTTTTGATTACTGTAAAAGAAAGAACCAAAGAAATAGGCATCAGAAGAGCTTTGGGAGCAAAACCAAGCGAAGTGAGAAACCAGATTTTGCTTGAAAGTGTAGTGATTACACTAAGTTCCGGAATTCTGGGTTTTATTTTTGGCATTATGATTCTCATGCTGATGAATATGATGACGCAGAATCAGGACGAATTTCCGTTTTATAATCCGACGGTGAATTACGGAAATGTATTCGGAGCAATGTCAGTAATGGTTATTTTGGGATTAATTATCGGAATGATTCCGGCTCAGAGAGCGGTGAAGATCAGACCAATTGAAGCTTTAAGAACTGAGTAAGGATGATGAAAAGATTCTCTTTATTTCTGATTATTTTATGCTTTGGTATGACTAAAGCACAGCAGAACGATTTTTTTGTGTTTAAAGAAAGCGAAGTTTACAGTCTGTTCAATTTTATGGAAACGGCATCCAAAAAGCAGGGAACTTCATCAAATTACAGACAATATATTGAATCTAAATTATCAGGAGATCAAGAATTTCAGAAGTTTGCCAATGATTTTAAATCGATTGATTTTAATGAAGGAATCGTAAGACAGGATTATCCGAAAGGAAGAAATTACAGAAAAAGTTATCTTACATTATTAGTGGCGCAGTCTTTAAAGTCTAAAGATTTGAAAGATTTTAACGAAAGGATAACCGGAATACTTCCTGTAAATGAGCAGGTAAAAATGCTGAATATCCTTAAAAATGCACAGCCATACTTCAGGAAATATGTCTGGAATGATGGCGAATTGAAAATAAAAAACCAGATCTCCGATCTTAAAAAATACAGAGAGATGAGCTCTCAACTGTTTATAAAGTTTAATAAATTTTATAAATCTTCATGGGATCAGCAGATTCCGTTTTATGTAACGCTGTATCCAATTCCGGGAAAAAGCGGAAGTACAGTTTCTACACCTCATGCGAATGCTTTGTGTATAGGAACGCTTACGGATGCCAAAGATACGGAAGGAACTTTGAGTGTTACGATGCACGAAATGTGTCATATTCTGTATCATGAGCAAAGTCGCAACGTTCAGTTTGAGCAGGAGAAATATTTTAATGAAAACCCGTCTAAATATTCAAAGCTAGCGTATTCTTATTTTAACGAAGCGATGGCAACGGCTTTAGGAAACGGATATGCATGGAAGATGTTGAAAAAAGGAGTTTTGGATCAGGGGGAATGGTACAATAATTCAACCATTGATCTTTTTGCAAAAGCAATTTATTCGATGACGGAAAAATATCTGGAAAGCAATAGGTCTATCGACAAAGAATTTATAAATCATGCTGTGAAAGTATTTGGAGAAACCTTTCCGGATGCTATTTATGAATATGATCAGAATTTTAATACCATTAATATTTTCACGGATGATATCGATGGCAATTATATTTTCGATAATTTCTTTGATTATTTTAATGCCAATAATGTCGGAGTAAGCAGCCCGATGAAAAATATTTCGCAGAGCCCGAAGCTTTTGGAAGACAGTTCATCTTTTATCATCATTTTAGATAAACAGCAGAAAGAATATCTGGAAGAATTGAAAACCGCTTTTCCTGAGATTAAAAATATTAAATATGACCAGTCGGTGCAGAACATCAGTTTTCTCGATTCAAAAGGAAGGATGATTGTATTGCTTTTCATATCTAAAAAAGAAGATCTGAAAGCCGCAATGGAAAAGCTTTCAAAACACAAGAAAATAGACAAAAATAAACTCATTCAATATTAAAATAAACGATACATATGAAATCCTACAAGATTACATATGGTAATTAAAAAAATAAAAATTTACATATGAAAAAGAAATTCACCCTGAAAAAAGCCATTTATATCCTTTTAGGGATCGTATTTGCGGTTGCTCTGATTTCAGGAATCGGATATGTGATTAAATCTAATTCTAAACAAAATGAAGCGTTCCTGACCAGAAAACCGACCATTCAGAATATGGAAGATAAGGTGATGGCAACAGGAAAAATTGTTCCCAAAGAAGAAATCGAAATTAAGCCCAATATTGCAGGTATTATCGATAAAATTTTGGTTGATGAAGGTGATAAAGTAGAGGCAGGGCAACTGATTGCCACTGTGAGAATCGTTCCTAATATCGCTGAAGTAAACAATGCACAGCAGAATGTTCAGAACGCACAGCTTCAAATTAATAATGCAAAAGCCAATGTTTCGAATATGCAGACCCAGTTTGCGATGTCTGAAAAATTATTCAAGCAGGGTGTGATTTCAAAGCAGGAATATCTTACGGCTCAACAGCAATTGTACACCCAACAACAAACTTTGAAAAACGCAAATCAACAGTTGGTAACTGCCCAAAAATCATTGCAGATTGCTAAAACAGGTGCGATTCCTGAGTTACAAGGTTTAGCAACTACTCAAATCCGTTCAAAAGCATCAGGAACCGTTCTTGAAGTTCCGGTAAAAGTAGGAAGTCAGGTAATTGAAGCCAACTCATTCAATGCAGGAACAACGATTTGTTCAATCGCAGATTTAAGTTCATTGATTTTCCAGGGTGAAATTGATGAAGCACAAGCCGGAAAACTGAAGCAGGGAATGGACATGAACATTGTAATCGGTGCTTTGCAGAACAAATCTTTCCCGGGTAAACTGACGATGATCGCACCCAAAGGAAAAGACACCAACGGAACGATAAAATTCCCGGTTGAAGGTGATGTAAACAATCCAAATAACGAATACATCAGAGCCGGATTTTCGGCAAACGGAGAAATCGTAATGAGTTCTCAGAAAAATGCTTTGCTTTTGGATGAATCTCTGATTCAGTATGAAAAGAAAAACGGTAAAGACGTTCCTTTCGTTGAGGTAAAACAGAAAGATGGCAAGTTTAAAAAAGTAAATATTAAATTAGGCGCAAGTGACGGAATCAACGTACAGATTTTGCCGGGTTCAGGAATAGATCAAAATTCTGAAGTGAAAGTCTGGAACCCTTCTGATAAAGACAAGGAGGAATTAAAAGAAAAAGCGAAGAAATAATCAGTTTAAAAATACTGACTTATTATATGAAGAAAATATTTTCTTTTTTCCTTTTAAACTTAATGACAAGTTTGTTTTTTGCGCAGTCCGATAATTATAAATCAATGGCTGATCGTTTTCAGAGTGATTATAATTCAGGAAATTACGACGCAATTTATAACAGCTTTTCTGCTGAAATGAAAACAGCATTGCCTTTGGAAGATACAAAACAGTTCCTATCAGGCTTAAAGCTTCAGCTAGGTAAAATTGAAAGCAAAGAGTTTGTCACCATGGAACAAACCTATGCGGTCTACGAAACCAAATTTGAAAAAGCTGTTTTTGCGGTGAATATTTCTTTGGATCAGCAGAATAGAATCAACGGACTTTTTGTAAAGCCTTATGAAGAAAAAAACAAAGCTGATGGAAATAACAAAACAGTAAATTCTTTACATGGATTTCCAAAAAGCATAAGTGACGCTGTATTTTCAAGTGCGAAAGATTTTCCGGATAATACACAAATTTCAATTGCCTTTATTCAAAATGGGAAAACTCAGTTTTACGGAATTACTAAGCAGAATGATACGGTAAAAAGTATTAAAAATCAAAACAAAGTTTTTGAAATTGGCTCGGTTACAAAAGCTTTTACATCAACGGTTTTGGCTTCATTGGTTCAGGATAAAAAGATCAGTTTAAACGATAATATCAATTCATATTTTTCTTTTCCTTTTAAAGATAAAATAAAATTAAGTTTTCAAAGTTTAGCAAATCATACTTCGGGTTTGCCTCGTCTTCCGGATAACTTGGATTTATCTAATGAAAGCAATCCGTATAAAAATTATGGTAAAAAAGAAATCGAAGATTATCTTAAAAACAATTTGAAATTAGAGAGCAATTCTTCAACGAAATATGGATATTCAAATTTAGGAGCAGGATTGCTGGGTTACACACTTGGATTAAGCCAAAAAACTACATTTCAGCAGTTGTTGCAGAAAAGAATTTTCGATCGATATAACATGAAAGATTCCTTTACCAGTTCTGAAAATCTGAAAGACAAGCTAGTAAGCGGGATAAATGCAAATGGAGAAAAAATTCCCAATTGGGACTTTGATGTCTTGTTTGGAGGTGGCGGAATTTTGTCAACAGCCGAAGATTTATCCAAATTTATAGAGGCACAGTTTAATATTAAAAATGCAGAACTTGCCTTAACAAGAAAACCCACTTTTACCATTAATGATAAAATGAAAATCGGATTAGGTTGGCATATTCTGAAAAATAAAAACAGCAATGAATTTTTATGGCATAACGGCGGAACAGCAGGATATTCTTCATCTTTGGCTTTTAATGCTGAAAATAAAAATGCTGTAATTATTTTATCAAATGTTTCAGCTTTCAATCCTAAAATGGAAAATATAGATAATTTATGCTTTGAATTGATAGATTTGACAAATAAAAAATAAACGAAAAACTGATTTCATCTTAAATAAAAAGTCCCAAATTTTGGGACTTTTATGTTTTAAATTTAAATTAGCTCAAAAACTTTATTTCTTTATCTTTAAAATTGTTTTTTGCAACGATTTTATTCATAGTAACCAACATTCTTTTGCGAAGCTTAGCCAGTTTTCTGATGTTTTTATCTTCGCTGTAATCAAAAATACTGTCTTTGAAGCTGAAGGTGTCTCCGTCTTTGAATTCGATTTTGTTTTTCTTCAGTTCTCCGAACAGCATAAGGTTGGTCATGCTCTCAAGGATATAATGTTCAGAGTTTTCTAAAGATTTTAAAGTGTTAAGCAATTGTTTTTTATATTTTTTCTTTCCCATAATTCAGACAATTTTTCTTTTAAGATAATGCAAATATAAATTTTTCATAAATAGTGTGTTTTAGACTGTTCAAAATTTATTCCGATTTTGAATTTTTCAGTATTTAAAAATATCCGATCATCAAGGAAAAATATATAAATACGCATTAAAACATGAGATGAACAATCAATTATAAATTAATAAGCTGATTGATAATAAATAATCTTTGGAAATTCCGTATTTTTGGGCTTGAAATTTAAAAATCTATAAGTAAATGGACATTATTTTTGACCTTATCGAAAAAGAAAGAGAAAGACAGTCTCACGGATTAGAGCTTATTGCTTCAGAGAATTTTGTTTCTGAAAATGTGATGAAAGCGATGGGAAGTGTGTTGACCAACAAATATGCAGAAGGATATCCGGGAAAAAGATATTACGGAGGTTGTGAAGTGGTAGATGAGGTTGAAACTTTGGCGATCGAAAGAGCAAAACAGCTTTTCGGTGTTGATTATGTAAATGTTCAGCCGCATTCTGGTTCTCAGGCAAATGCTGCAATTTATTTGGCGGTTTTGAAGCCCGGAGATAAAATTATGGGGATGGATCTTTCGATGGGAGGTCACCTTACTCACGGTTCTGCAGTGAACTTTTCCGGAATTCAGTATGATGTGGTTTCTTACGGAGTACAGCAGGAAACAGGTTTGATCGATTATGATCAAATGAGAGAAGTAGCGTTGAGAGAAAAACCAAAAATGTTGATCGCTGGTTTCTCGGCATATTCAAGAGATTTAGATTATGCTAAATTCAGAGAAGTGGCAGACGAAATCGGAGCGACTCTTTGGGCAGATATTGCGCACCCTGCAGGTTTGGTGGCTAAAGGATTATTAAATTCTCCGTTCGAACATTGCCACGTTGTAACAACAACTACCCACAAGACTCTGAGAGGTCCTAGAGGAGGTATGATCATGATGGGGAAAGATTTTGAAAATACGTATGGTCACAAAACGCCGAAAGGAGAAATCAAAATGATGAGCCAGGTTTTGGATGGTGCCGTTTTTCCGGGAATTCAGGGTGGTCCGTTAGAGCACGTTATTGCAGGTAAAGCAGTTGCATTTGCAGAAGCAATCGATGACCAATTCTTAACGTATGCAAAGCAGGTTAAATCTAATGCTCAGGCTTTATCTAAAGCGATGATTAGCAACGGATTTGATATTGTAAGCGGCGGAACAGACAATCACTTAATGTTGGTAGATCTTAGAAATAAAGGCGTAAACGGAAAAGAAACTGAAAAAGCTTTGGTAAAAGCAGATATTACTTGTAATAAAAATATGGTTCCTTTTGATGACAAATCTCCGTTCACTACTTCTGGTATCAGACTGGGAACTGCAGCAATCACAACAAGAGGTCTAAAAGAAAATGATATGGAAACCATCGCAGGATTAATTTCTGAAGTAGTTGATAATATCAAAAATGAAGAAGTAATTGCTGATGTTAGAAAAAAAGTAAACTCTTTAATGGAGGGTAAGGCTTTATTTAATTATTAATAAATTTTTAGCTGTTGGCAATTTGCTTTTAGCTTTTAAAAAAATAAATCAAAAGAGGTGCAAAGTATTTTGTGCCTCTTTTTTGCAAATTGTAATTTTGTACCATCAACCCATCAACCAAAAAAATGAATTCCGATAAAAAATTGTTCACATTTGAAGAAATAAAACAGAAACTGGTCAACTATTGTGTGTATCAGGATCGCTGTCATGCAGAAGTGGAGCAAAAGATGCGTGAATTTGTTTTGATTCCTGAAGCGAAAGAAGAAATCCTTTTGTATTTAATGAAGGAAAATTATCTGAATGAGGAGCGTTTTACCCGAAGCTACATCCGCGGAAAATTTTATATTAAAAATTGGGGAAAAACCAAAATTAAGATTAATTTAAAACAGAAAGGCATCACCGAAAAACTAATCTCTACCTGTTTTGATGAAATTGATGAAAATGATTATTTAAACATAATAACCAAGATCTACGGAAATTACGAGGGTAAATTGAAAGGATTACAGAATTATCAAAAAAAAACTAAGACTATTAAATATCTTCTAAATAAGGGCTTCGAATACGAAACTATTTTGCAAGTAATTGAAAATTAACATATACGTAATTTTAACGTTCATTAATATTATTTAGATTTGTCAGACGAAAAAAATAATTTATATGAATTTAAAATTACAAAGTAAATCAAGGACGATTTTTGCGTTTTTGATGGCTCTGTTCTCGGTCTGGGGATGGGGGCAAACAGTGTGGACATATAATTTTGGAACCACTACTGCTACTGTAAGTGGTGCTTCTTCGGATGCATCAAACAGTTTCCCAAACACTCAAACAAATGGCGGGACTGTAAAAGCGCGTATTGGAAATGGTACTGGATCTAGCGCCGGATCTTTTACACTTGCTAATCCAGGGCTTCCAGCATTAGGAACGGAAGCAGAACTTCAATTCAAAACTAATGGCGGAACAACATCTGCAACAAAATTTGGATTGTATGACTACACTGCAAGCAGAGAAGGTTACATGAAGTTTAGGATTGCATTTTCTGGAGGATCTGCAGGAACTTATGCACTTGCTTTGGGTGATGGAACTAATTTTAGTGATAATAACTCTGTTAGCAGTACTCAGATATTTTCTGGTATACAGTGGCAATTTGGATCATCTAATGCTATATCATATCAAGTGCTGAATGGTGGAAGTTGGGTAACAACAGGTCTTCCAGCAAATAGTTCTACAACTCTTTTTTCACAAAGTACATCAAATGTTTTTGAGGTAGAGATTTATTATAATAATACGGCAAACTCAATTACATATTCAAAAGGAGGATCATATGATCTTAGTGTAGGGAAATGGGATTTATGGGTAAATAATGTTAAGATTAATACTTCAGAATTATCAAAAGGATCGCTAAGTTCCACTGGTAATATAGACTCTTTTATATTCTATCACCAATCTAGTGTTGCCGGTGGTACTCAAGGTACTATTTACATTGATGATATAGAGTATTCAAATGCTCTTCCTGTAGTGTCTTGTACAGCACCTGCTACACCTAATGGTGTAATTTCAGGAGCACAATCAGCTTGTAATACAGGTACTTTGACATATACTTACGGAACCGGTGAGCCATTAAGTGGTGTTTCTTATTATTGGCAGACATCTGCAACAGGAACAAATAGTACTGCTGCAAATAGTGCATCAAACCCTTTGAATATTACTTCTTCAGGATCATATTTTGTTAGAGCCTACAATGGCACATGTTGGTCAACAGCAACAACTGCTTATGGTGTAACAATTAATTCTAATCCTACAATTGGTTCGCAGCCATCAAATCAAACAGTAACAGCTCCAACAGCAGCTATTTTTAATGTAACTGCTCCCGGAACAAATACCTATCAATGGCAGGTAAATAAAAATAATGGAAATGGTTTTGTTAATGTTACAGATGGAACAGGTGGAACAACGGCTTCATATACCACAGAAGCTACAAGTGCATCTATGAATGGTTATCTGTATCAAGTGCTGGTAACAAACTCTTGCGGTAATGTAACATCGTCATCGGCTACATTAACAGTAGTAATCCCCCCTGCAAATGATCTTTGTTCTTCTGCAACAGCTTTAACGTCAGGAAATACCTTAACCGGATCCATGGTTAATGCAACAGCAACATCTGGTCTTGCCGCATCTCCAACAAAAAAAGATGTTTGGTATAAATATACTGCATTAAATTCTGGTAACCATGTTATCACTGCTAATTTTGCTTCAGGAGTAGATTTAGATATTCATATATACACAGGAGCTTGTCCTGCTTCTGGTAATGCTACATTTGTTGGGGAAACTGTAGGTGGTACATCTGAAGTTCTTAACGCAAATTTAGTAAGCGGAACTGATTATTATATCCGAGTTATTGATTACGATGAAAATGCCACTACATTTACAATCAACTTGCAGGAGCCTTTGCCATGTGTAGCTCCAGCTATTGTAACCAATCTCAATTTAACGCCAACATCAAGCAGTATTGCAGGTACATTTACTGCTAACACTGCTTCTGGATATATGGTTGTGCTTAGTACCAATTCTACATTATCTTCTTCTCCGGTAAATGGAATAATTTATAATGTCGGAGACTCTTTTGGAGGCGGAACCGTAGTTAAATTTTCTGCTGGTGCAAATTTTACAGCTAATAATTTAAATCAAAATACAAATTATCATTTTTTTGTATTCTCATATAATACGCAATGTATTGGGGAGCCATTTTACAACGGAACATCTCTAAATGGAACTGTGGCTACTTTAACGGGACCTTGTTTAAGTGAAGATTTTACAGGTTGGAGTAATGCTTATGGAAATTGGACTAGAACAACTTCTGCCGGAACGTGGACTGCAGTTGACTCTTTTTCCGGAGGAGGACAGATTCAAATGAATGATGTAGGAGATTATTTAGAACTTCCTCTTTTAAATAATCCTTCTTCAATGTCATATGATGGTGCTCTGAGTTCTTCTCCAAGTAGCAACAATAGAATAAAAGTACAGTATTATAATGGTACTTCATGGGTTGATGTAATAGAACACACGGCTACATCTACAACATTTGCTTCTTTTACTGCAACCTTTCCTAGTCAATTAGCTTCAATGACTGGAGTACGAGTGAGATTGTATCGATCAGCTGATGATAGAACGCATTATATAGATAATGTTCAGGTATTTTGTGCTACACCAATTGCAGGAACTACATGGACTAATTCAGGTTGGTCAAACGGTACTCCTTCAGCAACAGTTGATGCGATTATTTCAAGTAATTATTCTGGAAGTGGTTTTGTTGCGCAGAATCTAACAATTGATCCAACCTATACCCTTACAATCAATAATAACGAAACCGTTACCGCAGGAAATGTAACGAACAACGGTAACATTATTGTAAATGACGGAGGTAATTTTGTTCAGACAACTGGCGGTGTTTATACATCTGGAACAGGAGCTTCTTTTATAACAAACAGAAACAGTGCAAGTGTTGGAGGAAAATATGTATTCTGGTCATCACCAGTTGCAAACCAGAATTTGTATACAGCATATTCAAATGGTTCTTCTGCTACTGCACCAACTTATGTTATGACTTACGATACAGCAACAAATCTTTATCCTAACGTTACAAATGATAATGCAAACTTTACCAATAATGCAGGGAAAGGATATTCTGTAAAAGTACCTGCAAATAACGCAACCGTAGCTTTTGGAGGAGGTTCTCAAATTCCGAACAATGGTACCGTGAATGTAGCATTAGCAGGAACATCTGGAGGTATCAACAATTTTAATTTAATTGGAAATCCGTATCCTTCTAATATCGATTTGAATGCCTTCTATTCTGCAAACCAATCTTTATTAAATTCAACATTCTGGTTTTGGGACAACACAACGGGGAATGTTACTACACAAACAGGTAATACTTCGGTTAATGTAGGTTATGCTACGGTGAATGCTGCGGATCCTGCAGGCAACACATGGGTAGAAGCACCGGGAACACAGACTTATAATAATACTGTTCTTAATGCAACAGGAAATATTGCAAAAGTGGGGCAGGGCTTTATTGTAAAAGCGCTTGATGCCGGAAATGTTTCGTTTACAAACGCAATGCGTTCTTCAAGTGTTGGAGGTACATTAAACAAAAATGCAAGTTCAGGTAAATTCTGGATTAAATTAACGACTTCTTACGGAAATACAGTTACTCAGGCAATCACATACAGTCAAGGTGCTTCAGATGCTTATGATGTATATGATTCTAAGGCAATGGGTATGGGTTCTGATGCATTCTATAATTTAGTTGGTGCTGAAAAATTGGTTATTCAGGGTAAATCAACTTTCCATATTGATGATGTTGTTCAGTTGGGTAACAAACATTTCGAAAACGGAAACTTTACCATTTCTTTATCTCATAAAGAAGGTCTGTTTGCAAATGGTCAGGATATTTATCTACATGATAAACAAACGGGAACTTATACAAACCTACAGTCTGGAGCATACAACTTCTCAGCTAATGCAGGAGATTTCACAAACAGATTTGAGATCGTATATAAATTAAATGTATTATCTACCAACGAAACAGAAAAAGGAAGTTTTGAAGTTTACAGAAACGGTGAAGATTTCGTAGTAAGAAACAATAAGAATATTCAATCTGTTGAAGTTTTTGATGCAGCAGGAAGAAAAGTTCAGCAAGTTACTTCTAATTCAAAATCGCTAACTGTAAAAGTTCAGGCTAAAGGTCTTTATATTCTAAAGGCAATTTCTGAAGGTAAAGAATATACTCAAAAAATAATTAAATAAGAAGATGATGAAAAATATAGTAACAGGATTTTTATTGGTTATTTCTAGCGTTGCATTTGGGCAATCAGATAATCCTTATGTTTATGACGAGCCAGAAATGTCTACAATGGCAGATGGTGAAAATCCGGCTGGACCGGGAGATCCAAAGTTGGTTCCAATTGATGATTATATTCCGGCTCTAATGGTGGTTGCTGTGATCTTTACTTTTGCCTATGCAAAAAGAAAGAAATTGTCTGCAGAATAATCGTCAAAAATCAATTAATCTATATAGACTTCCGAAACAAATTTTCGGAAGTCTTTTTTATATTACTCATAATTAATAAATTGTATAACAGAAGACTTTGTTTTGTAAAATTTTTATTCATTTATGTTTTTTATTGAATTTTTTTACATTAATTTGTGATTTGTGTTAATTTTAAAATATATAATTTTGTTTAAAATAAAATATCTCCATTACTAATTTTTTTATAGAAATAATATGATTATATTTGCCAAAAATAATTGAAACACCGAAATGTTGAATGAAAAAGCTTAATGATGCTTTTGCTGCCTTGTATAATGGGGATAATATTGTGAAACTCACAGAGCTAAGATATATACCAAGATGGATTGTAATTTTGATAGATGTTTCTATTGTATTATTCTCAATTCTTCTTTCTTATTTTTTTCTCGAGAAACTTCATGTAAGTGTCAACTTTCCGCAGTATTTATTTGAACAAAAGCTTTTATTGATTGCTGTAAATGTACTGTTTATGTTTGTTTTTAAAACATATGCAGGAATTATCAGGCACTCTACCTTTTTTGACTTGTTTAAAATCATCCTGTCTTCGGGATGTACTTTGTGCACTCTTTTGTTGATCAATGTGGGAACGGAATTTTGGCTTCAGAAGCCTTTGTATCTGTATCCTAATTTATTTCTTTACTTCTTTATTTCTGTTTCCATCATGTTTTTTTTCAGAATGGTTACCAAACAGTTCTTTAATATCTTGATAGATTATAAGGGGTCATCTTCCAAAGTAAGAGTTGCTGTAGTGGGAGTAGGTGATGCTTCTGTATCTTTAGCTAGAGCAATTTTACATAATCCAAATTATCCTTATCGTTTATCGGGGTTTCTTACAAAAAGATCCGATTCGCATAAAGCTGTTCTTTTGGGGCATAAAATTTATAATATCGACCACTTTTTCAGTAATAAAAACTTAGTAAGCCGGTTTGATGCAGTTTTAATTATTAAAGAAATTATGACCAAGCACGAATTGGAAGAATGGATGACCCTTGCATTAGACAATGGGTTAAAAGTTTTGAAAGCACCTACCCTCAGTAAAATGCGTGATTCTGATCTCGTTGGTGGAATTCGCCAATTGCAGATTGAAGATTTACTGAATAGAAGACCTATTAAAATCGAAAATGAAGAGGTAAGAAGAAGGCATTTTGAAAAAAATGTATTGGTTACGGGTGGAGCAGGGTCTATTGGAAGTGAAATTGTTAGACAGGTTTCGCAGTTCAATCCATCACTTATCGTTGTTCTTGATCAGGCAGAATCTCCTTTGTATGAATTAGAATTGGAACTTATTGAAAAATTTCCTGAGCAAAAGTTTAAATTTGTTTTGGCCGATATTTCAAATAATTACAGGCTCGAGAAAATTTTTGAAACCTATCAGTTCTCAATGGTTTATCACGCAGCAGCATATAAGCACGTTCCGCTGATTGAAGAAAATCCACACGAAGCAATTTTTGTAAATGTTTTGGGAACTAAAAATTTAGCTCTATTATCAAAAAAATATAAGGTAAACCGTTTTGTAATGGTTTCTACAGATAAAGCGGTGAACCCTACTAATGTGATGGGGGCATCCAAAAGAACGGCAGAACTTTTCGTACAGTCATTGCAGAATTCTGAAGGAAACAAGACGAAATTCATTACAACCCGTTTTGGGAATGTTTTAGGTTCTAATGGATCAGTAATTCCACATTTCAGAAAACAGATAGAAAAAGGTGGACCTGTCACGATTACTCATCCAGACATTATCCGTTATTTTATGACAATTCCGGAAGCTTGCGAACTGGTACTTCAGGCAGGGACGATGGGACAGGGTGGAGAAATCTATGTTTTTGATATGGGAGAGCCTGTGAAAATTTTGGATTTGGCGAGAAGAATGATCAAATTATCCGGGTATACTCCCGATATAGATATTGAAATTAAGTTTATAGGATTAAGACCTGGAGAAAAATTATACGAAGAACTGTTGAGTAACAATGCAACAACAGTTCCTACCCACAATGAAAAAATAATGATTTCTAAAGATCCTTCGTTAGGATTTGATGAAATTGAAGTCTTATGTAAACAGATCGTTAAATCTGCTGTTAAGAGAGATAAATTGCAGGTGGTAAAGCTTTTGAAAGACATTGTCCCAGAATTTATAAGCAACAACTCAGAGTTTGAAATTTTAGATAAAAAAGAAGTTGCTCCGGCGAATATTGTTATTGACAATTAGTTTTTAACTAAAACTTGTTAATTTATTAAAAGGTGAATTAACATTTAATAAACAAGCAAATTTTGTTTAAAGAATAATAATCCTATTTTTGTGAAAAATTTATCAGAAATGATTTTAAAAAAATATTTTATTTACGGTTTTTTAAGTTTGGCAATCTTTTCATGTACTCCTAGACAGGAGATTAATTACATGAAAGATATTGAAAGCATAGCTTTGGATAATTCTATTAAAAACAGCCGAAGCACTTTACAGCCGGGAGATCAGTTAATTATCACGATTACTGCAAAAGATTTGGATGTAGTGAAACCTTTTAACCAGACTTATTCTTCCAGTTCTACAATCACACAATATTCTAATCCCAGCTCAAATAGTCTTCCACAACAAATTCCCGTTTCAGGACCTACATATAGTGTAGATACAGATTATAACATTGTTTTCCCACAAGTCGGAAAAGTGAGTGTTCAAGGTGAAAATGTAGAAAGCTTTAGAGTAAAACTTGCAGGACTAATCAGCCAGTACGTAAAAGATCCTGTTGTGGATGCCAAACTGATAAATTTCAGGGTTTCAGTAGTAGGTGAGGTCACAAGACCGGGTACCTATGTCGTTCCGGATGGAACTACTACGATTTGGGGGGCATTAGGATTGGCAGGTGACCTTACTCCATTTGGAGTTAGACAAAATGTCTTAGTTATAAGAACTGTTGATGGCGTTATTACACAGAATCGTATTGATCTTACAAGTGCACAATTTATTAATTCTCCATATTATTATTTAAAGCAAAATGATGTTATTTACGTACAACCAAATTCAAACAGAGAAAAAGCTGCGAGGGTAGACCCAAATACAGGTTTATATATTTCGGTGGCATCCGTTCTTGCTTCTTTGGTAATCGGGGTTTTAGCATTGGTTAAAAATTAAGAAATTTATTTACGAAATTTATTTTACTATATAGTGGATTATAATCAAAACCAGGAAGAGTTTCAGGAAGAAACACTCAATATCAGAGAGATTATTCGACCATATATTCATAGATGGTATTGGTTTATCGGGGGCTCGATAGTATCAGTCATTTTGGCATGGTTTTTTTTGCGTTACAGTATACCGGTTTATAGTGCCGAATCTACATTATTGATTAAAGAGGTTAAAAAATCGGCTTCAGGGCAGCCTGAAATGTCTGTTATTTCTGAATTAGGAGGTATAGGAGGTATGGGAACAAATTCCGTAGACAACGAAATTGAAATTCTTAAGTCTAAAAAGCTGATGCTTTCTGTAGTAAAAGAAGAATCTCTGGAAACCAATATATATGCAAAAGGGAAAATAAAAGAGACAGAACTTTATAAAGAAACTTCTCCTTTTATCGTACGTATCATCAGCGAAAATAAGAAAGCTATATATCCTACAAAGATTGTTGTTGCTAAAATTGAAGGCAACAAAATCATTATAGAATCTGAAGAATTTAAAAAAGATATTATTGCTGAATTTAATAAATCGGTCACTATGCCTTTTGGTGTGATTATGTTTCAGAAAAATGAACAGTATAGATCCGCACTTAATGATAAATCGACAAAAGAATTCAGACTTCAGTTCATGTCAGCTATGACCAGAGCGAGATATTACTTAAGCAAGTTAAGTGTCAATTTAGTTCAAAAGGAAGCTACAGTATTAAAGATTTCAATTACAGATCCTGTTCCAGATAAAGCAGAAGATATTCTGGATGCTTTGGCTATTAATTATAATAAGGAAGCGGTTCTTGACAAAAACTCTGAAGCTCAGAAAACTGCTAGTTTTATTGATGAGAGAATTAATCTAATAGGAAAAGAGTTAGGAAATGTTGAGAACCAGAAAGAGGATTTCAAGGTGAAAAATAATATTGCCGATATTCAAACTGAAGCAGAACTTTCTTTGGAAACGGCAATGAAAAACCGTCAAAGCCAACTTGAAGTAGAATCTCAGCTTGAATTGGTGAATGGCTTAATTAATGATTTAATCAAACAAGGAAATTATCAGGTTCTTCCTTTGAATGTTGGTCTGACAGATTCAAATATTACTTCTGATATTGCAGCGTATAACCAACTTGTAATTGAAAGAAACCGTTTGCTTGAAAACTCTACAACAGCAAACCCTGTTGTTCAGGATGCAACTAAACAGATCAGCAGTATGCGGAGTGCAGTATTGCAAAGTCTGCAAAAAAGCAGATCGGGGCTACAGATTTCAAGAAATAGCATTTCAGGAGAACTTAGCAGATTATCAGGTAAGATTTCAAAAATTCCTGTTCAGGAGAAAATGTTTCGTAGTATCGAAAGACAACAGAATATTAAAGAGCAGCTTTATCTTCTTCTACTGCAAAAAAGAGAAGAAGCGGCCATTTCATTGGCCATAGCAGCACCGAAAGCAAGAATTGTTGATGATGCTTTAGTAAATCCTACACCAGTATCTCCGAAGAAGATGATTATTTATCTGGCTGCTTTAGTTATAGGGTTACTGATTCCATTTGGTATTATTTATTTGTTGGAATTATTCAACAATAAAGTTAAAACTAAGCAAGAATTAGAAAAACTGGCTGATGGAGCGACAGTTATCGGAGAACTTCCTTCTTTAGAAAAAGGAGATCCCGAAATCGTGCAGCTGAATGATTTGTCGCCTTTAGCGGAAGCTTTTAGAATTTTAATTACAAACATTAATTTTATGTTGCCTAAAAATAAAAAAGGCAATGTGATTTTTGTAACATCCTCAGTAAAAGGTGAAGGTAAAACTTTTACCTCTGTAAATTTGGCGCTTACATTAGCGACACCACGCAAAAAAGTCATTATCATTGGCTCAGATATCAGAAATCCGCAACTGCAGAGGTATAACGAGAGCAGAAGAGGTCTGATTGGGTTGTCAGAATTTATGTATGATGAGCAGATGGAAGTATCTGAAATCATTCATCCAACTTCATTTAATCCTTATTGTGATGTAATTTATTCAGGAGCGATTACACCAAATCCGACAGAATTATTATCTAACGGAAGATATCAGGAATTGGTAGAAAGTCTCAAGCCAATGTATGATTACATTTTGCTAGACACGGCTCCTTTAATGCTTGTAACAGATTCATTCTTAATTGCAGATGTAGCAGATGTTACGGTGTATGTAACAAGATCTGGTTATACAGAAAAAGAATTAATAGGATTTGTAAGCAAACAAGTAAAAGACAAAAAAATCAAAAATGTAGGTTTGGTACTTAATGATGTAAGTAAAGTTCATAGTGGATATGGTTATGGTAAATATGGCTACGGATATTCGGCAGACAGTCATAAGCCTTGGTGGAAAAAATTATTCGGAAAATAAATTTTTTAAAAATATTAATTGATAATAAATTTAATCTAAAAAAATAGAAACTCAATTAGTATTTCAAGGTAATTTTAGTATGGAACAAATAAAAATTGCAATAGTAGGTTTAGGATATGTAGGTTTGCCTTTAGCAAGGCTTTTTGCAACCCAATATCCGGTAGTGGGTTTTGATATAAATCAGAAGAGAGTAGATGAATTGCAGAACGGAAAAGACACTACTTTAGAAGTTGATAACGACATACTACAGTCTGTTTTGTTGAAAGAGAATCCATTTGATAATAATTTAGCCGGATTATTTTGTTCTGACAAAATTGAAGATATACAAGGGGCAAATATTTATATTATTACAGTTCCCACACCTGTAGACAAGCATAATCATCCGGATCTGACCCCTCTGTACAGGTCTAGTGAAACTGTTGCTAAAGCTCTCAAAAAGAATGATATTGTTATTTACGAATCTACAGTTTATCCGGGTGTCACAGAAGAAGAATGTGTTCCTGTTCTAGAAAAAATTTCTGGTTTAAAATTCAATCAGGATTTTTTTGTAGGATATTCTCCTGAAAGAATTAATCCTGGAGATAAAGAACATACGGTTGATAAAATATTAAAAGTAACTTCGGGTTCTACACCGGAAATAGGTAAAATTGTAGATAATCTTTATAAATCTGTTATATCTGCAGGAACACATCTGGCTCCGACAATTAAAGTGGCAGAAGCTTCAAAAGTGATTGAAAATTCTCAAAGAGACATCAATATTGCTTTTATGAATGAGCTTGCTAAAATTTTTTCTCTGATGGATATTGATACCCATGATGTACTGGAAGCAGCCGGAACAAAATGGAATTTTTTGAAGTTTAAGCCTGGATTAGTTGGCGGTCACTGTATTGGCGTGGATCCTTTTTATCTAGCTCAAAAAGCGCAGGACATTGGTTATTACTCAGAATTAATTTTAGCAGCAAGAAGACTAAATGACTCAATGGGTTCATTTGTTGCTTCACAAGTAATAAAATTAATGATTCAGAAGGAGATTAAAATTAAAGATTCCAGAATTTTAAATTTAGGGATTACTTTCAAAGAAAATTGTCCGGATATTAGAAATTCAAAAGCTATTGATGTTATCACAAATCTTCAGGATTATGGTGCTCAGGTTATTACTTATGATCCTTGGGCAAATATAAATGAAGTAAAAGAAGAATACAACATCAGTTGTTATTCTGAGCTTACCGATGAACTTCAAAAATTTGATGTGATCGTTTTAACAGTTGCACACCAGGAATTTCTTGATATGGATCTCAACCGCTATCTCAAGGAAAACAGTGTGATTTATGATGTGAAGGGTGTTTTTTCGAAAGATAAAATAAATAAGAGACTTTAAAAAAAGGATTTTTAAAGAATTTAGTGTAATATTAATAATATTTTAAGTGAAAATGTTAGAACACGATGTAAGACCTTGGGGAGAGTATTGGGTGTTGGAGGATGCAGAAACACATAAAGTAAAAAGAATCTTGGTTAATCCTGGAGGAAGGCTTTCTCTCCAGTATCATCATCGTCGTGCAGAAGTGTGGACAATAGTTTCAGGTATAGGCACTATTACAATTAATAATGAAATTAAAGATTATTCGGTAGGAAATGTGGCACAAATTCCTTTAGGTGCACATCATCGTATCGAAAATAAAACAAATGAACCTGTCATTTTTATAGAAGTTCAATATGGAACTTATTTTGGTGAAGATGATATTGTAAGGGTTGAAGATGATTACAATAGAGAATGAAAATATATAACGTCATATTATCGGGAGGTGTAGGAAGTAGGCTTTGGCCGCTTTCACGTAAACAACACCCAAAACAATTCCTTAAATTGTTTTCTGGTAAAGCATTATTTGAATTAACAGCAGAACGTAATCAGAAAGTTGTTGATCAAATTATGGTTGTCGGAAATACAGATCATATTGAATGGAGTAAAGAACTTCTAAGTGGTATTGCTTTGTCACAAACCTTTATTACAGAAACAGCAGCCAGAAATACTGCTGCAGCCATTGCTTTTGCGGCTTTAGCAGTTGATCCAAATGATATTTTGATTATCACACCATCTGATCATCTGATTCAGAACCAAGATGCTTATGAAAAGGCTATAAAAGAAGCTGTCGAATTAGCAAAAAAGGATTTTTTGGTAACTTTTGGAGTAGTTCCTTCAAAACCGGAAACAGGATATGGTTATATAGAATACGAAGGAAAAGATGTGCTTTCATTCAGAGAAAAGCCAAATACTGAGACGGCTCAGGAGTTTTTAGAAAGAGGAACTTTTCTTTGGAACTCAGGAATGTTCTGTTTTAAAGCGGGAGTATTGTTAGAGGAACTAAAAAAGTATCAACCGGAAGTGTTTGATAAATGTAACGAAACCTGGAAAAATTCGGATAATCAATGCTTAGATGCAGATGCATCACTTCAAATACCGTCTATCAGTATTGATTATGCGGTAATGGAGAGATCTAAGAAAATAAAAGTAGTTCCGGCTCATTTTAGATGGAATGATTTGGGATCTTTTGAATCTCTATATGATTATTTGCGTTCTACAGGACATCCTGTGGATGAGAATGGAAATATGGTAATTGGGACAGAAATATTTACGGCTTTTGTAGGGCTTAAAGATTCTATTCTGGTTCACACTCCAGATGCATTGTTGATTCTTCATAAAGAAAAATCTCAGGATGTAAAGAAAGTGTATAATCAGCTTGAAAAATATAAATCTACTTTAAGATAATTAAATCGAAAAAAAATGATTTCAAAAGAATCTAAAATATATATTGCAGGACACCGTGGTATGGTAGGATCTGCAATCTGGAGACAGTTATCGCAGCAGGGATATACCAATTTAATTGGTTTAACCAGTAGTGAATTAGACCTTAAAGACCAAAAGGCGGTAGCTGAATTTTTTGCAACTAAAAAACCGGATGTAGTGATTGATGCAGCAGCAAAAGTCGGGGGTATTTTAGCCAACAATACATTTCCATATCAGTTTTTGATGGAAAATATGCAGATTCAGAATAATCTGATTGATGCTTCATTGAAAAATGATGTTAAAAAGTTTATTTTTCTTGGTTCATCATGCATTTATCCCAAATTAGCACCACAACCATTGAAAGAAGATTATCTTCTAACAGATTCTTTGGAACCGACAAACGAATGGTATGCTGTAGCTAAAATTACAGGAATAAAAGCGGTTGAATCAATCAGAAAACAATTTGATAAAGATTATGTTTCTTTAATGCCTACCAATCTGTATGGCACACATGATAATTTTGACTTAAATACATCTCATGTTTTGCCTGCAATGATAAGAAAATTTCATGAAGCAAAGGAAAATGATAATGCACCTGTAACATTATGGGGATCAGGAGCGCCTATGAGAGAATTTCTTTTTGTAGATGACATGGCTGCTTCTGTAATTTTTGCTTTAGAAAATAAACTTCCGGAACATTTATATAATGTAGGAACTGGAATTGATTTAACAATTAAAGATTTAGCTGAATTAATTCAGAAAGTTACAGGGCATACCGGACAAATTCTTTGGGATTCAGAAAAACCTGATGGTACCCCAAGAAAATTAATGGATGTATCAAAAATGCATGAATTAGGTTGGAAACATAAAGTAGAACTTGAAGATGGAATTACAAAAACATATCGTTGGTTCTTAGAAAATATCAACAGCTTTAAGCAGGTAAAAATGTCTTGATAAATTTAGCATCAAACATTACTCATCAACATCAATTATAAAAAGCATACATCACGAAGATGAAAACAGCATTAATTACAGGAGTTACCGGACAAGACGGTTCATATTTAGCAGAGCTTTTATTAGAAAAAGGATATAGAGTTCATGGTATTAAAAGAAGAGCTTCTTCATTCAATACACAGAGAATAGATCATTTATATCAGGATCAGCATGAGCAGAATGTGAATTTTACTTTACATTATGGTGATTTAACAGATTCTATGAATATTATAAGAATCATTCAGGAAACTCAGCCGGATGAGATTTACAATCTAGGAGCTATGTCTCATGTAAAAGTATCGTTCGACTCTCCGGAATATGTCGCGAATGTTGACGGAATAGGAACTTTGAGAATTCTTGAAGCTGTTCGTATTCTTGGTTTAGAAAAGAAAACAAGGATTTATCAGGCTTCAACATCTGAATTATATGGTGGGTTGCCTGAAAATAAAAATGCTGCTGGTTTTTATGATGAAAACTCTCCGTTCTATCCACGTTCACCTTATGGCGCTGCAAAAATTTATGGTTTTTGGATTACCAAGAATTATCGTGAGGCTTATGGTATGTTTGCATGTAATGGTATTTTATTTAATCATGAATCTCCAAGAAGAGGTGAAACATTTGTGACCCGTAAAATTACAATGGCAACCGCTGCAATCGCAAAGGGAAAGCAAGAATGTCTTTATTTAGGAAATTTAAATGCTCTTCGTGATTGGGGACATGCAAAAGATTATGTAGAAGCGATGTGGCGTATTTTACAACAGGAGAAACCTGAAGATTTTGTTATTGCAACTGGAGTTACAACATCAGTTAGAGATTTTGTACGCATGGCATTTAATGAAATTGGAGTTGAATTATCTTTTGAAGGAGAAAATGAAAATGAAGTTGCTAAAGTAGCTGCGTGTAATAATCCTCTTTATCGATTGGAAATCGGAAAAACAGTAGTTTCTGTAGATCCTGAATATTATCGACCTACAGAAGTTGATCTTTTGATAGGTGATCCTACAAAATCTAAAATCCAGTTGGGTTGGAAACCGCAGTATGATCTTCAGGCTCTTGTAAAAGAGATGGTCTTTGAAGATTTAAAGAGATCACTATAGTTTCACTTTATATTTTTAATATTTTATTTTGAAATATAAAAAAAAAGAATTAATCAATGGTATTGCTTGGAGTGCTATTGAAAAATTGATTGTTGTAATACTACAGCTTTCCTTAGAACTTATTTTGGCTAGAAATTTATTGCCAAAAGATTACGGTATAATGGGAATCGTCGCAATATTTATTTCATTAGGAACTTTATTTGCTGAAGGTGGTTTTTCTAATGCTTTAATACATAATTTACAACGTAATAATGATGATTTCTCAACAGCTTTTTATTTTAATATTTTTATTTCTGTTTTTTTTGTAATAATATTTTTTAGCACTGCTCCTGTTATTGCTGAGTATTTTAAAATACCAGTACTCGTAAATGTTTTAAGGGTAACATCTTTAAGCATTATATTTGGTGCAGCTAGTATGGTTTATAGAACGAAATTAAGCATTGATTTAGATTTTAAAACTCAAGCAAAAGTTTCTTTTATAGCATTAATAATATCTGGAACTATCGGAGTTATAATGGCTATATCAAATTACGGGGTATGGTCATTAGTTGCACAAGTTGTTTTACAGAATGTAATAGTATTTCTATTATTTGTTGTTTTTGTAAGGTGGTTACCAAATTTATCATTTTCATTACTATCATTTAAAAAATTAATAAGTTTTGGATCAAGTATTTTGATGGCAGGACTTTTACAAAATTTATATTCAAGTTTATACAATCTTTTGATAGGTAAACGTTATTCCACAGATGTATTAGGATTATACTCAAAGTCAAATCAATTTACTTTAATGCCATCTGCTCTAATAAGTGGAATTTTGCAAAGGGTTATGTTTCCTTATTTCGCAACTTTTCAATCAAATGATAAAAAGATTTTTTATACAAATCAGATTTTTTCTAGAATTGTATGCATAGTGGTATTTCCTATATTTATTTACTTAGCAGTTTTTGCAGAGCCTCTTGTCTTCTATGGATTATCTGATAAATGGATTAAGGCTGTACCAATAATTCAGATTTTAGCAATAGCTTTTATGTTTCAGCCTTTGATAGTTAATAATATGGTTCTTTTTCAGGTTAAAAATAAAACAAAACTTTATTTTTGGTTGGAATTGATTACTAAAATAACTGGAATAACTATTTTATTCTTGACAATTAAAGGGGGGATATATTTAATTTCTTTGGGAATTTTATTACAATTATTTCTTCAATTTTTAATAACAGGATTTAGTATTAATTTTATTTTACGTGAAAAAATTTATTTACAATTTCTTTTATTATTACGCTATCTTATTTATGGTGTATTATGCTTTTTGATATTGTTTTCATTTATGAACTATTTCAATTTATCAAAACTTCATTATTGGGAATTTGGAAGTGTAATTTTTTTAGTTTTATACATTTTATTTTATTGGGTTTTTGAAAAAGATAATATTTTAACTATTTTTAGTTTACTTAAAAATAAAAACTAAAACTAAAAATCTATAAATACTTTTAATGTTTTTTTTTCTTATTTTATTAATAACAATTATTTTAACTTTTTTCTTGCAAATTACAAGGATAGGTAGAATGGTATGCTTTGGTATCTCATTCGCTTTATGTGTTTCAATAATTGGTTTTGTTACTTACACCCCCGATTACGAAAGCTATAAGTTTTGGTTAGAGTCAGGCAATATTCCTGATCAGATTGAAATAGGATATAAATTCTTAAATAATCTAGCTTTTAATAATAATATAAAAATGATTGATTTTCAATTGCTGTATGCAGTTGCAACATCTCTCTTATTACTTTTATTCGTTTCTAAGTTTAGTAATAAGAATATCGTTCTGATAATGATAATATATCTGTTTTATATTTTCCTTTTTTATGCAACACAATTAAGATTTTTTTTAGGTTTTTTCATTTTTATCGTAGGTGCATATTACCTGTATGTTGAGAATAAAAAAATAGGCATATTATTAGTGTTGATAAGCGCATTATTTCATTCGGGTATTATTCTGTTGATGTTAGTTTTTCTCTTTCTTTTTTTTCCATCCCAATTAAAAAAAATTAAATACTATTTTATATTTTCTGTTTTATTTACCTTTTTAGTATTATTTAACCCGCTAATTACAGTTTTAACATCAAGGTTTGGAGTTTATTCAAGTCAGGAAGGGCGTTCTTCAATTTTAGGAGGTTTAATTGTCTTTTTACCATTTTTATTATATTTTTATCTTATCTACAAGCTGCATTTAATTAATATAAAAAATAATCCTTTATTGAAACTTGATAAAAAATATAATTTTTTGCTTGTTTTTATATTGACGAATTTTTTATTTTTCCCGATCTCCCTTTATATACAAATAGTAGGGCACAGAATAATAATACCGGGTATAATTATGCAAATATTATTTTTCTATTATTCATTATCGCATCAAAAAACTAATAAAAATAAAAAGGTATTTTTGCACTTTATTTTTATTGTAGTTTTTTTATCGAATTTAATTTATAGTCTTTATCTGCTACCTGCAATTTTAGGCAGTAGTGAAATAAATGATGTAATTCATCAGATTTTACTTTCAAACAAATTTATATACAATACTTTATGATTAAAATAAGTACAATAATAGTCACATATAACTCATTAGACCTTATAAAAGATTGTATTGAGTCTGTAAATCAGAATAATGATTTAAATGAAGATGAAATAGAAATTATTGTTGTAGACAATAGTGATGATCCTAAAGAAGGAGAAGCAATGCGCGATTTTTTATCTACAAATTATGGTGATTCTGTTATTTTTATTAAAAATAAAAATCTAGGATACGGTGAAGGTAATAATGTAGGTGTTCGCAAAGCAAAAGGTGAAATTATTGCAATTATGAATCCCGATATCAGGCTGACAGAACCGCTTTTTAAAAAAACTTTACAGCATTTCAGTGATAAGGATATTTCGTCTTTGGGATATAAACAAATTAATAATGTTTCAGATTATTCCTTTTTTAAAATGCCGGAATTTTTTGTACCTGTTTTAACGAGTTATTATATAAAACTAAATAATCGAAAGGAAAAATTCAATCAATACAAATACTATCTTTCAGGAGCATTTGTGTTTTTTAGAAAAGAAGATTTTGTTAAAATTGGAATGTACGACCCAAACTTTTTTTTATTTTACGAAGAAGCAGATGTTGCACAGAGAATTAATAAGATTAACAAAAAGATTATTTATGATAAATCTAAATCTTACCTACATTTAATGGGGCATAAGGATGCCTTCCACCCAAAGATGCTTGATATAGGAAGCGATTCTATTAAAAAATATTTTACCAAGTATAACCTCAATCTAAGAGGATATATCAACAAAAGAATTTGGGAACTCTATTTTTACAAATTACTTTTTACTTTAAATGGAAATAAACAAAGAGTAGAAAAGGCAGATGCCTACATAGACTCATTAAAGAAAATTAATTATTAAGCAGTATGCTTTAGTATAAAATCAAAAATAAATTTTTATAAAATATTATATAAAAATTGACAAAAATTTCAGAATAAATTAAACATGTTTATATATCCTAAATTACCAGCTGTAAAAACTTTTTCTTTCTTTCGTGTTGGAGGAAATGGTTTGGCAAACTGTATGTTTATTGCAGCTCGTGCGGCTGTAAAATCAAAAAAATATAATCTAAAGTTTATAGAGCCTACATGGTTAAATATAAGTTTAGGAACATATATAAGAGGCCAGAAAGACAAAAGACATTATATTGGTCTGTTCAATAATTATAGAAACTTATCAGGATTAAGAAAAGCAGCTCTTTTGCTGACGAAGAAAAAATTCTACGATGAAAACAAAATTGAAAAAACAGAGGATAACAGTTCGATTTATATAGAAGAAGGCTTAGGCAATTATTTTCAAGATATTATAGACGATTATTCTGATGTTGCTGATTATTTTAATAATATTATAAAAAAAGAAGTTCTTCAGGTAATTGAAAATAAAGACTTCTCTCAATCAATTGCAGTTCATATTCGTTTAGGAGATTATTCAGAAGCTTTAAGAATTCCTATTTCTTGGTATAGAGATGCTATCAATTATATAAATGAATGTACTGATAATAAATATGAAATTTTAATATTTTCAGATGGAAGCTTAACTGAACTGGAAGAAATTCTTAAAATTCCAAATGCAAAATTTTTCTTTGGTGGAAATGCACTTGCAGATATTATTTCAATTAGTAAATGTAAGTTTTTGTTAGGATCAGATTCTACTTTCTCAGGATGGGGGGCTTATCTAGGTCAGGTTCCCTGTATTTTCTCTAGAAAACACTATGGTAGAATTTTAAGTAATCAAAATAATGAATTGATTACTGATGATGTTTCTAAAAATATAAAAGCACAGACATTAATAAAAAAAATCTTGGTTGATAAAATATAATTTACTGATTAATTTTTTTTAAACTTAAAACTCATTTTATAAATTTATTTTATCAATTATTATATATATAATTATATTATTGTGATTTATTCAAAAATTATCTTAACAAATTTGCCTGCTTTCTATAAAATTAATTTGTTTAATAAAATAGCAGAGACCGAGAAAATTCTTGTAATCTTTACAGGTAATAATGCGGAAATCAGAAACTCTGATTTCTTTAAAGAAAATTTGATAAAATTTGATTTTTCTAATTTAAAGGGTAAATCTTTATTTTATAAATTTTATTTCTTAACAAAAATTTTTATTAGCAATCGCTATTCAGAACTGATTATTGGTGGTTGGGATGAGCCTCTGCTATTATTTTCAAGTATCATAAGCAAAAAAAGAAAAAATTCGGTTATTGTTGAGTCTAGTATTTATGAGTCCAAAATAACAGGTGCTAAATCTGTCGTTAAAAAATTATTTCTTAGCAGAATTAACAAGGCTTATGCATCAGGAAAATCTCAAATTAATTTATTAAAGGCTTTAGGTTTTAAAGGTATAATAAAGAAAACGAAAGGCGTAGGAATATTTAATGTACATGAACAACCTAAATATGAAGAAAGAGCGAGAGTATTTAATTTTCTTTATGTTGGGAGGTTATCAAAAGAAAAAAACTTAGAGAAACTTATAAAAATATTCCCGGTAACCACGGATTTAATCTTAAATATTGTTGGTTTTGGACCTGAAGAAGATTATTTGAAATCAATTGCATCTCAAAACATTCATTTCCATGGTGCAATTAATAATTCGGATCTCCATGAATATTATAAGAATTATGATGTATTTATTTTGCCATCTCTATCTGAACCTTGGGGGCTTGTAGTTGAAGAAGCTTTGAATAATGGCATGCCTGTAATTGTGAGTAATAAAGTTGGTTGTGCAGACGAAATCGTAATAGATAATTATAATGGTATTATTGCTGATTTAAATGATGAAAATAGTCTGTTAAAAGCAATACAGAATATGAATAATATAGACTTTTATAATTCTTTGAGGGAAAATATTTCGAAGATGGACTTTACCAAAATTACCGAAGAGCAGGTAAATACTTATCTGAACTAACATGAAAACTATCTATTAATTTTAGATTAAAAAATATGGTTTTAGGCATTGATGCAACAAATATTCGCACAGGAGGTGGGCTTACCCATCTATTGGAGATTTTACAGCATGGTAATCCAAAATTAGTCGGGTTCGACGAAGTTGTTGTATGGTCTAATCATCAGACATTGTCAAAATTACCAGATAAAGAATGGATTAAGAAAGAAACTCACTCTTTATTAAACAAAACATTTATCTTATCTTTTATTTTCCAAATTTTTTATTTATCAAAATTGGCAAACAAAAGAAATGTTGATGTTTTATTTGTGCCGGGAGGAACTTTTTTGGGTACATTTAGAAATATTGTATCTATGAGCCAGAATATGTTACCTTTTGAGAGGGAAGAGCAAAATAGGTTTCCCAATTGGAAAACAAGATTAAGGTTTAAAGTTCTTTATTATACCCAATCTTTAACATTCAAAAAATCAAAAGCGATTATTTTTTTAACCCATTACGCCAAAAATTTTATAGCAAAAAAAATCAAATTAGAAAAAAAATTTCAAATTATTCCCCATGGGATTAATCTAGATTTTTTAAAAATGCCGGAAAAACAAAATAAGATTGAAAATTATTCTATAGCAGACCCATTTAAATTAATATATGTTTCCATTGTTACTGTTTATAAGCACCAGTGGAATGTAGCTCAAGCTGTTATAAGATTAAGAAGAGAAGGCTATCCGGTACAGTTAGATTTAGTGGGTGGTTTTACCGAAGAGTCTTTGCTAAAACTAAATAAAGTAATGGGTTTAGATACTGATAATTGTATTAACTATAAAGGATTAATTCCGTATGAAAAGTTAGAATCCATATATAAAAATGCAGATGCTTTTGTTTTTGCATCTTCATGCGAAAATCTACCGATTATTTTAATTGAAGCCATGACGTCTGGCTTACCCGTAGCTTCTTCTAACATGGGGCCTATGCCGGAAGTATTGAAGGATGGGGGATTTTATTTCAATCCTCTGGATGTAGATTCAATTTATCAAGCAATAAAAAAAATGTTAGATGATGAAAAACAACGTTATGAAAAGTCCCTTATTTCATTTAATAATTCAAATTCATATACTTGGAAAGAATGTTCCGATCATACTTTCCGGTTTTTGTCAGAAATAGCAAAACATTCTTAACATGAAAATCCAAAATAAAACACTTCTGATAACTGGAGGTACTGGTTCATTCGGAACAGCAGTTCTAAACAGATTCTTGCAAACTGATCACTTCAAAGAGATCCGTATTTTTTCCCGCGATGAGAAAAAGCAGGATGATATGAGAAATTTGTACAAAAACGATAAAATTAAATATTATATCGGTGATGTGAGAGATTTTTCTAGTGTTGAGCCCGCTACAAGAGGAGTTGATTATATCTTTCATGCAGCAGCTCTTAAACAAGTGCCATCTTGTGAATTTTTTCCAATGCAGGCGGTAAAAACCAATGTGGAAGGAACACAGAATGTAATTCGTGCTGCAGCTGCTAATAAAGTGCAAAAAGTAATTTGTTTATCCACGGATAAAGCAGCATATCCGATCAATGCAATGGGTATTTCCAAAGCAATGATGGAAAAAGTAGCCGTTGCAGAAGCAAGAAACCTTTCGGATACTGTAGTTTGTCTTACTCGTTACGGTAATGTAATGGCTTCAAGAGGCTCCGTTATACCTTTGTTTTTAAATCAAATTCAGAAAGGTGAACCCATTACGATTACAGATCCGAATATGTCACGTTTTTTCATGTCTTTGGAAGATGCAGTAGATTTGGTTTTATTCGCTTTTGAACATGCTAATCCTGGAGATTTATTTGTAAACAAAGCTCCGGCAGGAAGCATTGGTGATTTAGCAAAAGCGCTTATTGAATTAACAGGTAAAGAAGTTCCAGTAAAAGTAATCGGAACCCGTCACGGAGAGAAATTATATGAAACTCTTTGTACGCGTGAAGAAATGGCAAAAGCAGAAGATATGGGAGACTTTTACCGAGTTCCGGCGGATAACAGAGATCTCAACTATGCACAATATTTTTCGGAAGGTGAAGAAGAAGTTGCACATATCGAAGATTACCATTCTCACAATACCGAGCAGCAAGGTGTTGAAGGTCTGAAAAAACTGATTTCTACTTTACCTTTGATCCGAAAAGAAGTTTTTGGTGAAAATGTAATGCAATATCCTTATTAGAAAGATTCAAATAAAAAGTAAATTTGTAGGTAATGCTTTTGGAAGGTAAAAAACATCATGACCAAAGAGGAATTATTACATTTAATAATGATTTTGACGCCTCAGCAATAAAACGAATTTATACGATCGAAAACCACTCTACAGAATTTATTCGCGGTTGGCAAGGTCATAAAATCGAGCAGAGATGGTTTGCCTGTATGAAAGGATGTTTTGAAATTTCTGTTATTGAAGTTAATGATTTTACAGAACCTTCAAAAGATTTAACAATGCAGAAATATCTTTTAAAAGAAGATACCTTAACTTACCTGCATATTCCTGCAGGATGCATTACTGCAATTCAATCTAAAATAGGAAACAGCAAATTGCTGGTCTTAGCAGATTACGGATTGGGAGAAATTAATGATGAATACAGATTTGATTTAGATTATTTTAATGAAAATCTATAAAAGATAAAACAGAATACATGAAAAAAATCGGAATTACCGGTCAGAATGGTTTTGTCGGAAGACATTTATACAATACTTTAGGGCTGTTTCCTGAAGATTTTCAAAGAATCGATTTTCAGAAAGAATATTTTGAAGACGAACAGAAATTAGATCAGTTTGTTGCACAATGTGATGTTATTGTACATCTTGCAGCAATGAACCGTCACGAAAGTGAGCAGTTCATCTATGAAACCAATGTAGGTTTAGCTCAGAAATTAGTTGATTCTTTAAGCAGAACAGGCTCAAAAGCTCATGTGATGATTTCATCTTCGACACAGGAAGAAAGAGATAATCTTTACGGAAGATCAAAAAAAGAAGGTAGACAAGCTTTGGCAAACTGGGCAAATGAAAATGGCGGAAAAATTACTGGATTAATTATTCCTAATGTTTTTGGAGCATTCGGAAAACCTTTCTACAACTCATTTATTGCAACTTTTTGTCACCAGTTAACGCATGGCGAAACGCCAAATATTGCTAATGATGGTGAGGTTAAATTAATTTACGTTCAGGAGCTGGTAGAAATTATCATCAACGAAATAAAAGAAGACAACAGCAAAGCTGAATATTTTGTAGAGCCGACTGCCACTAAAAAAGTATCTGAGGTTTTAGCATTACTAAATGATTATAAAACTAAATATTTTGATGGTGGAGAAATTCCGGTGATCAACGATTCTTTTGAACATAATTTATTCAATACGTATCGTTCTTATATTGATTATAAAAACCATTATCCGGTAAAATTCACACAGCATACAGATACTCGCGGAGCTTTTGTGGAAGTAATTCGTTTGGGAATTGGCGGTCAATGTTCATTTTCAACTACAGTTCAGGGAATTACCAGAGGAAATCATTATCATACAAGAAAAATTGAAAGATTTGCCGTTATCAAAGGGAAAGCTCTTATTCAGCTTAGAAAAATTGATACGGATGAAGTATTAGATTTTTATCTGGATGGAACTGAGCCTGCGTATGTAGATATGCCAATTTGGTATACTCACAACATCAAAAATATAGGTGAAGAAGATCTGTACACTATTTTCTGGATCAATGAAGCCTTCAATCCGGAAAATGCAGATACCTATTTTTTAGAAGTATAAATTGTTAATTTAAATTAAGCTGAAAGCAGAGCTAACAGCCCAAAGTCATATGAAAAAACTAAAAGTGATGACGGTCGTAGGAACAAGACCGGAAATTATAAGATTATCAAGAGTATTAGACGCTTTAGACGCTTCTGAAGCAGTAGAACATATCATTGTTCACACAGGACAAAACTATGATTACGAGCTAAACCAGATCTTTTTTGAAGATCTGGGACTTCGTAAGCCTGATTATTTCCTTGAAGCGGCTGGAAAAACTGCAACAGAAACAGTAGGAAATATTTTAATTAAAATAGATCCTTTATTGGAAGAATTAAAGCCTCATGCATTTTTGGTTTTAGGAGATACAAACTCTTGTTTATGTGCGATTCCGGCAAAGAAAAGACACATTCCAATTTTCCATATGGAAGCAGGAAACAGATGTTTTGACCAAAGAGTTCCTGAAGAAACGAACCGTAAAATTGTAGATCATACTTCAGATATTAATTTAACGTATTCTGATATTGCAAGAGAATATCTTTTAAAAGAAGGGCTTCCTGCAGATCGTATTATTAAGACAGGTTCTCCGATGTTTGAGGTTCTAAATCACTATTTACCTCAGATTGAGTCTTCAAATGTTTTAGAAAAATTAAACTTAGAAGAAGGTAAATTCTTTGTAATATCGTCCCATAGAGAAGAAAATATTAATTCAGAAAAGAACTTCAGAGGGTTAATGGCTTCTTTAAACGCGATTGCAGAAAAATATCAATATCCGATTATTGTTTCAACTCATCCGCGTACAAAGAATATGATTGATAAAATGCAGATCGAGATGCGTCCTGAAATTCAATTTTTAAAGCCGCTTGGTTTTCATGATTATAATGCTTTGCAAAAGAGAGCTTATGCAGTATTGTCTGATTCAGGAACAATTTCTGAAGAATCATCAATTTTAAATTTCAGAGCTCTAAATATTCGTCAGGCTCACGAAAGACCAGAAGCGATGGAAGAAGCAAGCGTAATGATGGTTGGTCTGTCTCCTGAACGTATTTTGCAGGGTTTGACACAAGTTTTACAGCAAAAAGTGGGAACTGAAAGAAACTTTAGACAGGTTTCAGATTATTCGATGCCGAATGTTTCAGAAAAAGTGGTAAGAATCATTATTTCTTATACAGATTATATTAAAAGAACTGTTTGGTCGGAAGAAATTTAAAAGATGAATATACTGTTTTTGACGCTTGCAAGAATTGATGATGTTTCGCAAAAAACAATCTATAATGATCTCCTCAGAAAATTTAAAAATGAGGGGCATCATGTTTTCGTAATTACACCTACAGAAAGAAGATACAAAGAAAGCAGTGTTGTTTCAATTCAAAATGGGATTAATATATTAAAAATTAAAACATATAATATACAGAAAACTAATATTGTAGAGAAAGGTATTGGAACTTTAAGTATTCAGAAACAGTATTTACAGGGATTAAAGAAATATTTCAATAATGTTAGTTTTGATCTTGTGTTATATTCTACACCGCCTATTACTTTTACGAAAGTAATTAAATATGTGAAAAAACGAGATAATGCCAGAACTTATCTGCTTTTAAAAGATATTTTCCCTCAAAATGCAGTTGATATTGGCATTTTAAAGAAAAATGGATTACTATATAAATATTTTAGAAATTTAGAAAAGGAACTATATAATATTTCAGATACAATTGGCTGTATGTCACCTGCAAACGCTGATTTTGTAATTAAACATAATTCTTTTTTGGATCAAAGCAAAATTGAACAGAATCCTAATACAATATTTACAAATCAGGAAATAACAGTTTCAAAATCTAAAAATATAGTAAGAGAAAAATATAATATTGCTCCTGATATAGTAACTTTCGTGTATGGTGGCAATTTAGGGAAGCCACAGGGAATAGATTTTTTAATCAAAGTACTTTCGGCTAATGTAATGCGTAAAGATATTTTCTTTTTTATTGTAGGATCGGGTACAGAATATGAAAAAATAAATCAATGGTTTAAAAACTATCACCCCAAAAATGCGAAACTGATTTCTAATCTTCCGAAAGCAGAATACCAGGATCTGTTACAATCCTGTGATGTGGGCTTGGTTTTCTTGGATAATCGATTTACGATTCCCAATTTTCCTTCCAGAATTTTAGACTATATGCAATTGGGAATGCCTATTATTGCAGCTACAGATAAAAATACAGATTTAGGAAAAATCATGGTAGAAAATGGCTTTGGGCTATGGTGTGAAAGTAAAAATGTAGAAGATTTTAATAATCTGATTGATCTTGTAAAAGACGAAAACCAACGAGAAAATATGGGTAAGAAAGGACATCAATACCTTATAGAGAATTATGATGTACAAGTTTCTTATGATAAAATTATTAAATAAAAAAATGTATAAATTTTTTTTAAAACGACTGCTGGATTTCTTGATTTCATTAACTGCTTTAGTGGTACTGTTTCCGATTATACTTATTATAACAATAATTTTGGCGGTATCTATTAAAGGAAATCCGTTTTTTACCCAACGAAGACCTGGGAAAAACGAAAAAATATTTACAGTTGTTAAATTCAAAACCATGTCTAATGAAAAAGACGCAGATGGGAACTTATTACCTGATGAAAAAAGACTTACATTCATTGGCAGAATTATAAGGCAGACTTCATTGGATGAGCTTCCCCAGCTTTTTAATGTTCTGATTGGAGATATGAGCTTAATTGGTCCAAGACCTTTAGTTCCTGAATATCTGCCTTTTTACACAGATCATCATAGAAAAAGACATAATGTAAGACCGGGAATTACCGGATTGGCGCAAATAAATGGGAGACAAGCTATAAAATTCAGTCAGAGATTCGAGTTGGATGTAAAATATGTACAAAGTATTTCATTAGGTCTTGATCTTGAGATTTTAATAAAAACTTTTCTTAAAGTCTTTAAAAAAGAAGATATCATCCACGGACAGACCGTTGATGATGTAGACGATTTAGGGATAACAAAAAATTTACCATCATATCATTTTCGCAAAAAAGAATAATTATGAATATACAAGGAAAATATGTTAAATTAAGAGCTATTGAAGCTGAAGATTTAAAATTATTACATAAGTGGTCTAACGATCCTGAAATAAATTATGTGCTTGGAGGATGGCATTTTCCTTCCAGTATGCAAGATCAGATGAAATGGTTTAGCAACCAGAGTCTTTCAAGTAATTCACAAAGATTTTCTATTGAAACAGAAGATTTAGGATTAATCGGTATGGCAAATATCACAGATATCAACTGGAAAGACCGAAATGCAATCCACGGAATGTTGCTTGGCGACAAAGAAACCAGAGGAAAAGGATATGGGGTTGATACTATTATGTCTGTGATGAGATATGCTTTCGAAGAATTGGGACTTGAGCGTTTGGATACAACCATTATAGAATACAATACTCCTTCAATTAATGTTTACACAAAAAAATGTGGCTGGACGATTGAAGGAATTAAAAAAAATTACTGCTTCAGAAAAAATAAATTCTGGAATATGTTAGTATTGGGAATTCATAAAGATGATTACTTTGAATTGGCTGAAACAACAAAATATTGGGAAAATGTTAAGTAGAGAATTTGGTTCAGATTTTTTCTATACCAACCAATTTCCACTCTCTCATGATGCATTATATCTTCAAGATTATATAAAACATGATTATTGCTTGCACTATTCAGGGAGAACAGCATTATATGCAGTTTTAGAGCACGGTATAAAAAACTTGGGTTGGAAGAATGTTTACATTCCTGAATATTTCTGCCATGAAGTGATCAACTATCAAAAGCAGCTTCCCATCAACATTATAATGTATAAAGATGGACCGTATGTTGAAAATTTTAATGTTGATGCATTTGACGAATTAGATCAGACGGAAAATGTTATTTTTATTGTAAACTATTTTGGAGTTCAGATTCCAAAGAAATTGTCTTTAAAGAATGCTCATGTTATTGAAGACCATACGCATAGCTTGACTTCTGACTGGGTAAAGACAAGTGATGCACACTTTTGTATTGCTTCACTAAGAAAATCTATGCCTATTCCTACAGGAGGTATTTATTGGTCTCCAAAAGGATTAGCTTTGCCGGAAAAAAATACGGGTAATAAGGACTTTATTTCTGCAAGTTTTTTCATGAAACTATCGGGAATGTTTTTGAAATCCGATTATATGAAAGGAGAAAACGTAGAGAAGTCTGATTTTAGAAAATTATATCTTGACTCCGAATCGATGTTTGGAGATCTTCATACACAAGGTGAACTTCCCGAATTTGGTGAAAAACTCATTCATTCAATCCCTTTAAGTAAAATAAATCGTATAAAAAGAGAAAACTATAAAATATTACAAGCAAAATTATCTAAGAAATTTAACCTGTTGAATGTATTAACAGATACTACTGAGACTCCTTTGGGATTCATATTGGTGATGAACAATAAGGAAGAAAGAGATGATTTTAAAAGCTATCTTATAGAAAAATCGATCTACCCTGCAGTATTATGGCCAAACCAGGTTGAAAAGGATGCCATAGATTTTTCAGAGAAATTTATTTTCCTGCATTGTGATTTCAGATATAGTGAAGAAGATATAGAATATCTGAGTACAATTCTTAATTCTTATTATTCAAATTAATTATGACGTTTGAAGTAGTTGAAATAAAATCGTTGGATCAGATCAATGAATATAAAGAAATGATTATTGATTTTGAAATCACCGATCCCTATGCACAATTTGACTTTATAGAGACTTTTGATATAGGAATAAATAATCTAATTTGTTTTAAGTTTTCTAAAAACGAAACTAAATTAGCAATGCCCGGTTATCTTAATCCAATAGTTATTAATGGAAAAGAAACAGGATATTTTGATTTTAAAAGCCCTTACGGATATAGTGGTCCTTTTTATTCAAAAAATATAGATGTTTCTGATTTAGAAATATTTTGGAAAGCTGTCGATCAATGGTACACAGAAAATAATGTTGTTACTGAATTCATCCGTTTTAATTTATTTGGAAATGAATCCTCTTATTCAGGCAAGATTGTTCCTACGATGTTGAATATTCGAGGAGAGATTCTTGAAGAAGAAGTTCAATGGAAATCTTTTGACCAAAAAGTCCGAAAAAATGTAAATAGAGCAAAACGAGAATTACTTACCAGTAAAGTGTTTTATCAGGATATAGAAGATGATATTATAAGTGAATTTCATGATATCTATATTCAGACGATGATCAGAACCAATGCAAACCAAAATTTTTTCTATAGTTTTGAACAATTTAAATCGTTTGTAAACAATAATAGAGAATATGCGGCTATTTGTACTATTTACTTTGAGGAAAAAGCAATATCTTCGGAACTTCTTTTAGTTTCAGATGATGCAATTTATTCGTTTCTCGGAGGAACCAATGACCTATATTTTGATAAAAGACCGAATGACTTTCTAAAGGTGGAAGCATTAAACTGGGCGAGAAATAATGATAAAAAATATTATGTTTTAGGTGGAGGATATGGCTTTGAAGATGGTATTTTTAAATATAAAAAATCTTTTTTCCCTAATGATGTAGTGCCTTTTTATACAGGAAGAAAAATTTTGAATCAAACAATTTATAATGACTTATTGAATCAAACCTCACAATACAGAAAAAATATAGGGCTTGAAGAAATAGATTCTACAGATGAATCATTCTTTCCACTATATAATAAGCAAAATTAAAAATTATGAACTCAAAAATATGGCTTTCCTCGCCACACATGGGCGGAGGTGAACAAAAATATGTGAATGAAGCATTTGATGCCAATTGGGTAGCTCCATTAGGACCAAATGTAGATGGTTTTGAAAAGGATTTGGAGACTTTTCTAAATGAAGATGTAAAAGTAGCGGCACTTTCTGCCGGAACGGCTGCACTACATTTAGCTTTAATTGAATGTGATGTAAAACACGGTGATGAGGTGATTTGCCAGTCGATGACATTTTCTGCCTCGGCCAACCCAATCGCGTATTGCGGTGCAACTCCCGTTTTCATAGACTCAGAAAAAGATACCTGGAATATGTGTCCGGTTGCTTTAAAGGAGGCGATTGAAGACAGAGCTTCTAAAGGAAAGAAACCGAAGGCAATTATCGTCGTTCATCTTTACGGGATGCCTGCAAAAATGACTGAAATTTTAGAAATTGCAGATAAATATGATATTCCTGTCATTGAAGATGCTGCAGAAGCTTTAGGATCAACGTATAACGGCAAAACTTGCGGAACATTCGGGCGTTTTGGCATTTTGTCTTTTAATGGTAATAAAATTATCACAACCTCCGGTGGGGGAGCTTTGGTTTGTCATAATCAGGAGGATAAAGATAAAGCCGTTTTTCTTTCGACGCAGGCAAGAGATAATGCACCACATTATCAGCATTCGCACATCGGCTACAATTACCGTATGAGTAATATTGTTGCCGGAATCGGACGTGGACAAATGGAAGTATTAAAAGACAGGGTTGAAGCACGCAGAAAAATGCATGATTTTTATGTTGAGCTTTTCAAAAATATTGATGGTGTTGAGGTTTTTTCTGAACCTTCAGAAGAATATTTTTCCAATCATTGGCTGTCTGCGATCGTAGTTGATGAAAAAGTAACGGGAAAAACCAGAGAGGGTTTACGGTTGGCTCTATTGGAGGACAATATAGAATCAAGACCTTTATGGAAACCGATGCACTTACAGCCGGTTTTTGCAGATGCTCCTTACTATGGTAAAAAAGTGGCAGAAGAATTATTTGATAATGGTTTATGTTTACCTTCAGGATCCAATCTTTCTGATAATGATAGAGAACGAATTGAAAAAAGAATCAAAGACTTTTTTTCTTAGGCTATTTTAATTAAAATTAATATTAAAAAAGCTTCTTACTTCAGCCAAAAGTAAGAAGCTTTTTATTTGTACAAAATTAAAACTTATAATAAGGTATTGATTTTGAGTGGAATATTTCTTTTTAATAATTCTCTTTTCAGTTATGGTTGTTAAACTTTCAAGTTTCTTTATAAATCAACATCTTTCCCTATCTTTACAGACCAATTTATTTTAAGTGAAAAAATATCCTTGGTGGAAAGCAATGATGGATTATGGGCTGAGTTTTTTAGCCTTTATTATTTTGTTCCCCATTTTTTTAATTCTTTTTATCGTTGCGTCTTTGGATACAGGATTTCCGGGTGTCTTCAAGCAACAACGGATAGGCAGGTTCGGGAAAATTTTTATCATCTATAAATTTAGAACATACCACTCAAAAAAGCATACTATATCTTTAGTTGGAAAATGGATGCGGAAATCAAAAGTGGATGAATTACCACAGATATTAAATATTCTTAAAGGTGATATGTCTTTGGTCGGTCCGCGTCCTGATATTCCGGGGTATTATGATCAGCTTAAAGGGGAAGATCGTTTAGTTCTTAATTTGAAACCGGGCTTAACCAGTGAAGCGGGAATTAAGTATCGAAATGAGGAAGAAATCCTTAATAAACAGCAAAATCCGTTACAATACAATGACGAGGTTCTTTTTCCAGAAAAAGTGAAAATGAATCTGGATTATTGTCACCATCTTTCTTTTAAAAATGATGTATATATACTATTCAAAACCTTTTCTATATTAAAATAATAAATGAAGTTGAATTTACAATGAAGTCTATGATAAGAAAATTTTCAATTAAAATAATAAGTATTGCTGCACTTTTTTCTGTGTGTAAAATATATGGACAGACCGAACTGAAACTTAATGCCGCATTTTTACCCCTAACAATGGCGAATGTCGCAATAGAAAAATCGTTAAATGATAAATTTTCTATACAGGCGGAAGCTTTTATCTCTCCATGGAAATCACTTTACGGAAAAAATATGCAGTTCTATATGGGAACTTTGGAAGGACGCTACTATTTTGATCAAGTAATGAAAAAATGGTATGTTGGAGCTTATGGCTCTCTCACGGCATTTAATATTCAAAAATGGAATTACCTAAGAGCATCACCAGTTTATGATTCTGAAGGTAACCCGCAGATTTTACCCGACGGAAGTGCACGTGTAACAGAACGTTACCAAAAAGGTTTCGGTCTGATTATAGGAATAAGCGGCGGATATCATTTTACAATTAGTGAAAAACTCGGAATAGATATTTATGCAGGGATAGGCACTGTACAGTCTTTTTACAAAGGCTATTATAAAGATACCGGAGCAAGATATGATGATGCAAAAGACTGGAATAAAAGTGGGGAGATCATTCCTACAAGAGGTGGAATTATGGTAACGTATAAGCTTAATTAAAATCTTTACCTAAAAAATCTTATATGTAACATTTTTTTTGTTATTATTATATTTTTTATAAAAATATCAATAAAGATTACAAACTAGCTATAATGATAAATGAAAAATTGTTCGAAAACTGTTATATTGATCATATTGCTGCTTCCAATTTATAAAATATAGATATATTTGCAGGGTTTAAAATAGAATAATTAAAAAGAATCTTAAATTTCAATATAATCCAAAAATGGATAATACTACTAATAAAGAAACTAATATCAAAGAATTAATAAGTCCATACCTTAAAAATTGGAAATATTTTGCAGGAATGGTCACCTTAATGGGAATGGTGGCTATTTTTTATATCAAATCAAAGCCAACTATTTTTAAGGCTCAAACATCTGTACTTATTAAAGATGCAAAAAAAATGTCTGCAGCATCAGGTGATATCGGAGTGCTTCAAAGTTTGAGCGGTATTAATGGCATGGGAACTAGTAGTATAGAAAATGAAGTAGGTGTTTTTGAATCTAAAGCTATTGTAGAAGATGTTTTGAAGGATCTTAATTTCCAAACTACTTTTTATGCAAAAGATGCACTTAAAAAAATTGAACTTTATGGAGAAACAAATCCTTATATAGTTAATGTTATTCTGGAAAAAGAGAATGTAGATTTACCCAAAAAGCCAATATCAATTTCTGCCAAAGGAAATACAATTACTCTTTCGTCAGATGAGTTTGAAAAAGATATTACTACATCATTTAATAAAACGACAAATCTCCCTTTTGCTGTCATTATGATTAGGAAAAATCCTTCGTATAAGGCACCTTATAAAGTGGATATGTCGGATGTTTGTTTTTATTATACAACTTTTGATAATTCCGTGATACTATATCAAAAAGCAATGAAGGTTGATCTGCTTGATAAAGACGGAACAATTATAACACTCTCTGTAGATTTTGAAAATATAAATAGAGCAAAAGACTTTTTAAATAGACTTGTAACACAATACAATATCTATGCGATCAATGATAAGAATATAGAATCAAAGAAAACTAAAGATTTTATTGACAAAAGAATTGGGTTGATTTCTAAAGAACTTGGAAGTGTTGAAACCGAAAAAGAAGGATTTAAATCAGGTAATAATATTGTTGATTTACCTACTGAAGGACGTATCAATCTTCAATTGAAAGAACAGAGTAAGTCTCAGTTGCTGGAATTAGGAACACAGATAGAGGTTAATAGTATTCTTCAAAGTACATTGAATAAAAAAAGTGCCGGAGATCTATTGCCTTATAATATTGGTTTAAATGATGAGACTGCTGCAAAATCTATTCAAGATTATAATGCACTTGTTTTACAAAGAAATAAGTATTTACAGCAGGCGACTCCAGATAACCCGCTTGTGAAAGATATCAATAAGCAAATTGATGAAATGAGATCTTCACTGTCTGAAACTTTACAAAAGAATGCAACTGCATTAGGATTGGCTAGAAGAAAAGTAGAAATACAATTAGGAGGATCAGAAAAATCGATTAGTAAAATACCAAGTCAAGAAAAACTCTTTAGAAGTATTGAAAGGCAACAACAGATTAAAGAAAGTTTATACTTATTGCTCCTACAAAAAAGAGAAGAAGCTGCAATCAGTATGGAAATAACCGCAGAGAAGGCAAGGGTAATTGATAAGGCATTTATCTTTAAGGATCCTGTAGCTCCAAGAAAAATGCTTATTTTAGGCATGTTTCTTTTAGCGGGTGCAGCGATACCTTTTACTATAATTTATCTAAGAAATCTGTTGCAAAGTAGCATTATTACTCGTTCAGATGTAGCTAAGCTTACAAAAGTTCCTATTATTGCAGAGATTCCAAAACTTAAAAATAAAGATACTCCTTTGGTAAGTTTTAATGATGTTTCTCCAATCGCTGAAGCATTCAGAATATTCGTTACTAATCTGAAGTTTTTAATTCAGTCCAAAGAAGGGGCAAAAATAATTATGATTACCTCATCCGTAAAAGGCGAGGGTAAAACTTTTGTCTCGACCAATTTGTCGATTGTTTTGGCTTCTTCTCGAAATAAGGTGCTTGTGGTAGGAGCAGATGTGCGAAACCCTCAGTTGCAGCGATATAATCCTGCAATGAAATTGGCTAAGGGATTAACTGAATTTTTGAGTGGTGAAGAAAATTCTATTGATGAAATTATTCATCCAAGCGGTTATAATGATAATTGCGATTTTATATATTCTGGGTCGATTCCTCCAAATCCTACAGATCTTTTAGAAAATGGGCGATTGGATGAACTTTTGAACTTGGTGAAAAATATGAATAAATACAAGTATATTGTCTTAGATACTGCACCATTATTACTTGTTACAGATTCTTTGTTGATTGCTGATAAAAGCGATGTTGTTGTATATGTGACGAGATCTGAGGTCACCGAAAAAGGGTATTTTGAATTTTTGAATGATGCAGTCGCTGATAAGAAAATAAATAATGTAGGAATTGTAGTGAATGGTGTCGCTGAATCAAATTTCGGATATGGAAATAAATTTGGCTACGGCTACCATGCAGATGAAAATAAGAAATGGTGGAATTTATTTTCACGTTAATCAGAATGCATTTAAATGTCAAGTTTAAAAACAAATTTTGCATATAATTTAATACTTACTTTAAGTGGGTACTTATTTACATTTATCACATTTCCATATGTTTCCAGAGTATTGGGGGTCGATAATATTGGAGCTGTAAATTTTGTAGATAGTATTATTAATTATTTTGTTTTATTCTCTATGTTGGGCGTAGGTTCAGTAGGTATAAGAGAGATTGCAAAATATAAAGATAATAAGGATGATCTTCAAGAATCTTTTCGTGATATATTTCTTATAAACTTTTTTTTTACAGGGATAGCAATACTCATTTTAGTTTGCCTCATTTTTTTTGTGCCAAAATTTCAGATACATTCGCATCTGCTTTTTATAGGAATTATAAAACTAATGTTTAATTTTTGTTTAGTTGAGTGGTTTTTTACTGGAATAGAAAATTTTAAATTTATTACCGTACGCTCAACAATTATAAAATTAGTATATGTTGTATCGGTTCTATTGCTGGTGAAAAATAGAGCTGATTTTGAAATTTATTATTTTCTCACTTGCTTAGTTGTTGTTGTTAATGCAATTTTAAACTGGAGTTATCTATTGCGAATTATCAAATTTAAGATAAAAGGCTTTAACCATAGAAGATATGTAAAATCTATTACGGTAATGGGTTCATATATGATTTTAACCTCAATGTATGTACATCTTAATGTAGCTTATTTAGGTTTTGTTTGGGATGAAAAAGAAGTAGGATACTACACGACAGCTACTAAACTGTATATGTTATTTTTATCTGTATTTACTGCTTTTACAGCAGTGATGCTTCCTAGAATGACAACGTTACTTGTTGATAGAAAAATAAAAGAATTTCAGGATAAAATTATCCAATCTTTTAATTTTTTAATATTGTTTTCTTTTCCCATTATAGTTTTTACAACGGTATTTGCATACGATATAATATTATTATTGGCAGGTAAAGAGTATTTGGGAGCTGTTGTTCCTATGCAGATTATAATGCCTTTATTGGTAATAATAGGTATAGAACAGATTTTGGTAATTCAGATATTGATGCCTTTAAAGAAAGATAAAACGATTATGTGGAATTCTCTATTTGGAGGTGTTTTGGGAGTGGTACTTAATATTGTTTTGGTGCATTATTTTAAAAGTATAGGATCGGCAGTTGTTTGGTTATTTTGTGAGACCTTGATATTAGCTTTGTCATTGTTTTACGCAAAAAAAAGTATAGAATTCACCTTTCCTTACAAAGAGTTACTTAAGCAAATAGCCTGCACATTACCTATTATTGCAGTAACATTTTATTTTTCTAAGTATTTCGGGATCAGTTCTGTTTTAAAACTTATTATAGGTTTTATAATAATTTATACTTATTATTTTGTCTTATGGTTTTTGGTTTTTAGAAATCCTTTACTCATTAACCTGTATCAAAAAATAACATCCATAGTTTCATTGAAAAATAATTGATTTTGAAATGATAAGATTATTTAAAGAATATGCAATCTCTATATTAGAATATGGAGCTCTGATTTTAGGGTATATTCCTATACATTGGCTTAGAATATTTTATTACAGAAATTTTTTACGAGTTAAAATCGGAAAAAATTCTACTATACATCGTTGTTGTCAGATAAGATGGGGCAAAATCGTAATTGGTGACAATGTGATTATTGGCGAAAATGCGTTGTTGGACGGCAGAGTAGGTTTATACATCGGAAATAATGTGAATTTTTCGTCGAATGTCTCTATATACAGTCTACAACATGATTACAATTCGCCTGATTTTGCTGCGGTAGGAAATCCTGTTTACATAAATGATAATGCGTGGATTAGCTGTAATACAGTTATACTTCCAGGAGTGACGGTACATGAAGGTGCTGTAGTTGCTGCTATGTGTCTCGTGAATAAGGATGTACCGGAATATACTGTGGTAGGGGGTATACCATTTAAAATAATCAGTACAAGAAATAGAGATATTCAGTATAAATTAAAATATCATAAACCTTTCTTTTAATTAAGTATATAGAAACAAGTATGAGATTTACAATTGCAATACCGGCTTATAAAAGGAAGTTTTTGTATGAATGTATTCATAGTATTTTAAATCAAGACTTCAAAAATTTTGAGCTGATCATTATAAACGATGCTTCTCCTGAAAATTTGGATGAAATTGTTCAACAGTTCAATGATGATCGTATTATTTATTATAAAAATAGTGTAAATATAGGTGCAGAAAATGTTGTGGATAATTGGAATCTTTGTTTGTCATATGCCAAAGGTGATTATTTTATGCTGATGGGTGATGATGATACTATGCAAAGTAATTACTTATCTGTATTTAATGATTTAATAAATAGCAACCCTGAAAATGAAGTATATCATTGCAGATCTTTTATTATTAATAGCAGCTCTGAAGTTATAGGTCTTACGCCTTCATGGCCAGATTGGGAATCAGTATATGAAAATATGTGGCATCGAATGAATAAATTTAGAAGTCAATATGTTTCAGACTTTGTTTATAAAAGAGAGTCTTTGATAAAAACAGGTGGCTATTATAAACTTCCTTTAGCATGGGCGTCAGATGATATCACATCATATACAGCAGCAGCTGATAAAGGAATAGTTCACACTCAAGAACCAGTATTTTGTTATCGGCAGTCAGAATTTACAATATCAAATTCAGGATCTATTGATTTAAAAATGAATGCAATCATTGAAGAAGAAAGATGGGTTGATTCCTTTTTGAAAAATAATCTTCCGGATAATTATCTTGATCAGTGCTTTTATAACATGATCAAATATGATAAAGACAAATTATTTTTAAAAAAGAGAATAGACACAATTGCTTATAATGGTTTTACAAAAGGGTATTACTTAAGAGATATGATTAAATTTGTTTCAAAAAAAAATAATTACAGATTAAGTTTACAGCATCTCATTTATGCATTGATTCTTACAGTAAAGAAAAATAGATCCAAAATCACTTAAAAATGGAACCTACTTTTAGTTTTACATATTCAATACCGTATGTTATTCTCTTTATTGTATTCTTTCTCCTTTTTTTATGGGAAAACAGATTACGAAGTAAAGGTGATGATATTAAAATTGTACGTTATGCTGCAATGCTTGTGTTTTTTGTATTTTTTGGCTTCAGGGGCTATATCGACACGGATTTTGCATTGTATTACTCCTTGTACGAAAACACTCCTTCGCTAGATAACGTTCGGGGAGTTACAGATTATTTCTGGAACCTTGATGAAGATTATCTTCTTAAAATCGAACCAGGGTTTAAAGTCTTTTTAGTTATTTTAAAAACAATTTCAAAAGATTATTTCTTTTTACAAATTGTTTCATCCCTGATAGACGTTTTATTTCTTAATTATTTTTTCAATAAATATTCGCCTCATTATATTTTGGCGTTTATCATGTTTCTTATTTTTGGAGGTATTTTATTGGAGGTTAATTTATTGAGAAATTCAAAAGCAATATTTTTGTTCATTTATTCTTTACAATTTATTCGCAACAGAGATCCTCTAAAATTTTATATTTGCAATCTGATAGGATTATTTTTTCATACCTCTGCGATTTTTTTCTTTCCGCTCTATTTTTTTCTTCACAAAAAAATACCCTCTTTTATTGTTTGGGGAATGTTTATATTAGGGTGTGTTTTGTACTTGGGACAGATAAAGTTCGTTACCCCAATCGTATTATTTTTAGGAAATATTTTGGGAGGGGCTTATTTCCTTATGGCTAAAGGATATTCAGGTGACAGTATGTACAACACAGGATATGGGATTACATTTGGTTTTGTTGAAAAAATTCTCTCATTTATACTTATATATGCCATGTATAATAAAATCGGAGAAAAAATGAAAAACGAAAAACTACAAAATATATTCTTTAATCTGTTTTTCATATATAGTATAATATATCTTTATCTTTCTGAATATTCTGTTTTAATTGATAGATTAACCACGCTTTTTGTGCTGAGTTATTGGATTTTATATCCTTTGCTTTACGTTGTTTTGAAGGAAGTTTTTAAGTTAGTATTTACAATTATATTGTTTTTTTTTGGTACTTATAAAATGTATTTTTCAAACTGTTTCATAACTAGGAAATATGAAAATATACTTTGGGATAATCCTTCCGTTAGTAGAGCCTACTATATTTTGGGTAAGCATTTAGATAAGATAATCGGTAATAAATAAACTATAAATAATGATGAAGGTTGCATTTTTATCAACTTTTGCTTTTGATGCAAATATTTCTTTGATTAATGCTTTAAAAAATAAATGTGATATCTATTTTTTTACTGAAGCATTATATGAAATAGATAATTATTTGGATAAAAATAAACTTTCTAAATTTATATCAAATGGAAACGAAGTAGAAGAAATAAAGCGTTTTTCGAAACTGATACCATTAGAAAAGACATATGTTATAAAGGGGACCAGGCAAAATAATATAGTAAAGAAAATTTATAATTCTTACAGAATTAATAAAAAAATTAAAGAAATAAATCCGGACATTATAATTCTTGATAGCCATCTCATAACCTATTTCTTGACAGCATTTAATTATAGGAAAAAAAGTTTACTCATCATCCATGATCCTTTTTTTCATAGCGGTGAAAATTTTAAAGTAGACATATTTCTTAGGAAATTATATTTTTCATTCTTAGGGTATAAGATGTTGCTCAATGAAAATCAAAAGAATGATTTTATCAAACATTACAGACAAAATCCGAATAAAGTTTTTACTTCATTTCTTAGTATTTATGAATATCTTACTTTATATGGTAAAAAAGAAGATAAGACAAATAAAGACTTTAATGTATTGTTTTTTGGAAGAATATCTCCATATAAAGGTGTTAAATTCTTCTTGGATGCTTGTGTAGAAATTATTCAATCAGAGAAATATCCGAATATTAGTTTTACAGTCGCAGGAAGTGGAAATTTTGATTTTGATGTCACAAAGTATTATAATTATCCTCAGATAAAAATATTAAATAAGTTTATTCAGCCTACAGAATTATCGCGGCTGATCTTAGATTCTGCTGTTGTAATCTGCCCTTATATTGATGCTACACAAAGTGGGGTAATTATGTCATGTTTTGCTTTTAAAAAGCCTGTAATAGCTACAAATGTAGGTGGATTGCCGGAAATGATAGAAAACAACAAAACAGGCTTGATTATAGAACCTAAAAGTACCGAACAAATTAAACAAGCAATATTTAAGTTATATGAAAATCCTCAAATACTGCAAGAAATGTCAGAAAACATTTCAATGAAATATTTTTATGGTGAAAAAAGCTGGATGAGATCTGCTGAATACTTTTTGGATGCAATGAAATCTATATTAAATAAAAGATAGAACAATAGTGATGGAAAGAGTTTCAATTTCTGTTTGTATGGCTTCATATAATGGAGAAAAGTATATAGAAAGACAAATAGACTCAATACTTAGTCAACTGATTACTGGTGATGAATTAATTATTGTTGATGACAGTTCTAAAGACAATACAGTAAGTTTAATAAAAAAATACAATAGTAATTTTATCAGACTTGTAGAAAACGAAAAAAATATAGGGCATGTAAAGACTTTTGAAAAAGCCTTAGCACTAGCAAAAAACAAATATATATGTCTAGCAGATCAAGATGATATATGGATAGAAGGAAGGTTACAAAAACTTGAAAAAAAAATAAGAAAAGAAAAAGTTCTTTTAGTCGCTTCAAACTTTAAGCCGAAATTTGAGAATAATTCTAATTATAGAGAATTTAAAAAATTGGAAACAGAAAAATCGTCGAAATATATTGTAAATATTCTGAGAATTTTTCAAGGTAAATCTACATATTACGGATGCACAATGATGATTGATGAAAATTTGCTAAAATTTATTTTGCCTTTTCCAGAATATATAGAAGCGCACGATTTATGGATTGCGATGAATGCTAATATGTTAAAATCAGTGTGTCATCTTAAAGATGATACTTTGTTATATACAGTGCATCAAAATAATGTGAGTTTAAAAAAAAGAAGTTTTGCAAAAAAAATAAGAGCTCGATTTTATTTTTGGCAAGCGATAGTTGATATTTTAAAAAGAATAAATAGTTAAATTTGTGATTTATTCTAATAAAAAACATGAAGTGAAATCTAATGCTATTTGATAGTAATCTATTGATAGTTATTTATGAATTAAAAAAAGGCATCAGGTAAGAATTTGTGATGTCGAAAAATATAATTATTTGGATTATTAAGAATATGTAGTGAGTTTGTCGTTGGCGATTTTAAAAATCAGACTAATGATATATCACAGAAATAACTATTTACTGCAAGCCTAGAAAATGAAGATTTTAATTCAAAATGTGCTTTCAAATGTCATTTATGTGTAAAAGAAAAAAAACATAAAGAAAAAATAGGCTGGGTTTTACAACCTTTGGAAGTAGGAATGAAAGAACATACCAATGGATTTCTGAGCAGATTTTAAATGAAAAAGCCACTTGGCCATATAATACTTTTATGAAAATAAGCATTATTACTGTTTGTTGGAACAGTGAGAAATATCTTAAAACAGCCATAGAATCTGTGCTGAATCAAACGTATCAAAATATTGAATATATAATTATTGATGGCGGATCGACAGATAGTACTTTAGAAATTATCAAAAATTACGAGCCTCTGTTTGAAGGAAGAATGAAATGGATAAGTGAAAAAGATAGCGGTATATATGACGCAATGAATAAAGGTATCAATCATACCTCAGGTGATATAGTAGGACTTCTGAATTCTGATGATTTTTATATTTCAAATAGTGTATTACAAAAGATTTCTAATGCATTCATTAGAGAAAATGTCGATTCAGTGTATGCAGATCTATACTATGTAAAAGAAAATGATACTGATAAGATTGTGCGAAGCTGGAAAATAGGCGAAAAATGCTCATTTATGTCAGGTTGGCATCCAGCTCATCCATCTTTTTTTGTGAAAAAAGAAGTGTATGATAAATTTGGCAATTTTAATACGGATTATAGAATTGCAGCTGATTTTGAGATTATGTTAAGATTTTTAGAAAAATATGCTATAAGTACATTTTATATTAAAGAATTTTTACTGAAGATGAGATTGGGAGGTGAATCTAATAAAAACTTTAAAAATATAAAAAGAGGCAAAAATGAAATACTTCAGGCTTTCAAGTCAAACAATATAAGTGTTCCTTTTTACTATCCATACAAACGCTGGATGTCTAAAATGTTTCAATATTTATTTAAATAGAAATATTTATTGAGAAATTATATATATTTGTACATATAGAATTTGAATGATGAAATCTAAACATGAAAAACTATTTAAATCTTTCCAGAAGTTCTGAAAGATATCTATTTATAAATGTAAGCAGTATCTCAGAAAAAATTTTTAAAGATTCTAATTTTACCAAGTCTTACAAATCAGTCTTTTTTAATTCCAGAACAGATAACAAAAATATATCAGAATATATTAATAAATTAAATGTAAAAACTATAGTGATTGAAACTTCAGATTTAAACCATCTCCCAGAAAAGATTACTAATGAAATTATTGAAGCAAAACTTCAAGGGATACAAGTTTTTGAGGTGCACGAATTTTATGAGAAGATAAATGGCAGAATTCCTTTAGTAAAACTTGAATCAGATGAATATTTAGCCGATGATGTGTTCTCAATTGGCTTGGATAATTTGGACTTTCTTTTTAAACGAGTAATTGATATCATTATTTCATTACTTTTGTTGCCTTTTGCCTTATTTATAATTTTATTAGGATGTATTTCTGTTTTTATAAATTCTCCGGGGAATGTTTTTTTTAGTCAGGAAAGAGTGGGTAAAAATTCTAAAAAATTTAAAATTTACAAACTCAGAACAATGACCAGAAAACATGATGGAGGATATACGAAAGATAAAGATGACAGACTTTTTGCAGTAGGTAAATTTTTAAGAAAAACCAAAATTGATGAACTTCCTCAATTGTTTAATGTTCTTAATGGTGATATGAGTATCATCGGACCTAGGCCTGAACGTCCAAAGTATGTGAAGGAATCAATTGCAGAAAACTCTTATTTTGATTTAAGACATCTTGTAAAACCAGGTATTACTGGTTGGGCACAAGTTAATCTTCCAAAGGCAACACCCAAGGATAATTTGAAAAAACTTGAATATGATTTATATTATATAAAAAGTTATACACCCTATTTGGATTTTAAAATTCTTATTAAAACAATTAAAGTAGTACTCACATTTAATAGTAACTAAAAGTTTAGCTTTTACGATATGAAAATAAAACAAACCCCCTTAAAAGACTGCTACATAATAGAACCCACTGTTTTTGAAGATGACAGAGGTTATTTTTTTGAAAAATTTAACGAACAGAAATTTGAAGAACTTACCGGAATGAATGGGCATTTCGTTCAGGATAATATTTCAAAATCTTCTTATGGTGTTTTAAGAGGATTACATTTGCAGAAAGGAGAGTATGCACAAGCAAAACTGGTTTCTTGTTTAGAAGGAAAGGTTTGGGATGTTGCTGTTGATCTTAGGGAAGATTCTCCAACATTTGGTAAATGGTTTGGCATTGAGCTTACACCTGAGAACAAATTACAGCTTTATGTACCGCGAGGCTTTGGTCATGGTTTTTCAGTAATTAGTGAAACGGCTGTTTTTTCTTATAAATGTGATAATTTTTATAATAAAGAATCTGAAGGAAGTGTGAAATTTGATGATTCTTATTTAGGGATAGACTGGAAATTGGATGAGAAAGATATGATTCTTTCAGAGAAAGATCAAAATGCGCCTTTATTTTCTGAAAAAAACTTTTAAATTGTTTATAATAAATCTAAATAGAGAACCGAATCTGTCGGTTCTTTTTTTATGCGTAAATTTGCAGCCACAAAAATTACTGATTACTAATTACTTATTATTCAATATAAAATGCGCACAAAATCTGTAGGTAAAAAGAAGATAAATATCGTAACATTAGGTTGTTCCAAAAACGTTTACGATTCTGAAGTGTTGATGAGCCAGCTGAAAGCCAACGGAAAAGAAGTTGTGCACGAAGACAGAGGTGATATTGTCGTGATTAATACTTGCGGATTCATCGATAATGCCAAAGAAGAATCAATTAATACGATTTTAGATTTCGTTGAGGCAAAAAACAGAGGCGAAGTTGAAAAAGTTTTCGTTACGGGATGTCTTTCCGAAAGATATAAGCCTGATTTAATTAAAGAAATTCCGGATGTCGACCAGTATTTCGGGACGAGAGATCTCCCGATTTTATTGAAGCATTTAGGAGCAGATTATAAACATGAATTGGTTGGAGAAAGATTAACGACTACTCCGAAACATTACGCATACCTAAAAATTTCTGAAGGTTGCGACAGACCTTGTTCATTTTGTGCAATTCCTTTGATGAGAGGAGGTCACGTTTCTACACCGATTGAAAAATTGGTTAAAGAAGCTCAGAAACTGGCAAAAGTTGGAGTAAAAGAATTAATTCTTATTGCTCAGGATTTAACCTATTACGGTTTAGATATATATAAGAAGAGAGCTTTAGGTGAACTTTTAAAAGAACTGGTAAAAGTAGAAGGTATCGAATGGATTCGTCTTCATTATGCTTTCCCAAGTGGTTTCCCTGAAGATGTTTTAGATATCATCCGCGAAGAGCCGAAAGTTTGTAATTATATTGATATTCCGCTTCAGCATATCAATTCAGATTTGTTGAAATCAATGAAGCGTGGAACAACTCACGAAAAAACAAATGCTTTATTAGATAAATTCAGAGAGAAAGTTCCGGATATGGCCATCAGAACGACATTAATTGTCGGTTATCCGGGAGAAACTGAAGAAAGATTCCAGGAATTGAAAGAGTGGGTAAGAGAGCAGAAATTCGACAGATTGGGATGTTTCACTTATTCTCATGAAGAAAATACCGGAGCCTATGTTTTGGAAGACGATATTCCGCAGGAAGCAAAAGAAGCGAGAGTTGAAGAAATCATGGAATTACAGTCACAGATTTCTTGGGATAAGAACCAGGCAAGAATCGGAGAGGTTTATAAATGTATCTTCGATAGAAAAGAAGGTAATTACTTCGTGGGTCGTACAGAATACGATTCTCCGGATGTAGACAATACCGTTTTGGTTTCAGCAGAGAATACTTACATTTCAATCGGAGATTTTGCTAATGTAAAAATTACTTCAGCAGAAGAATTCGATCTCTACGGAGAACTTGTATAGGTAAATTATAAGAGTAAAACCAATGATTTTTCATTGGTTTTTTTATTTTAGTTAAAATAGCAGGAAATTTTTTAGTTAAATCTTTGATAGAGATATTGCCCAAATTCTTTTCCTGCCGAAAATATTGAAGTTAAAACAACCATTAATACAAGTATAAGCAGGATTTTATTGTTTTTTAATTTTCCCATAACCTTTTCTGTTTTCTTAATAAGTTAATAGATATTTGAAGAAGTTCCAGTCAATTTGATAAATTTTGCATTTTGTTTAAATGTTTGATTTTCAGATTGTTTTACTTTTTTACATCTCTTAATTCTGCTGCGATTAGTTAATTCTGTTAACTTTTATAGTATTTTTTTAACGTTTTTTAACACTATGCTTTAAAATCCCTATTTATAGGAAGTTACAAGAGCAATTAAGTTTTATTTAAGTTTTATTTAACATTTGTTAACATTTAAAATAGGTAGCTAATAAGTTTCCGTATACTTTTGCCTCGTCAAACAAGTAAAAGTTCAACATGATGAAAAGATTCATTCTCGTAATCATAATGATGATTTCAACCTTTAGTGTTTATTCATTTTCGAATAACGCTACAGATGCGAAGAAAACAAGTTATGCATCGTACTACCACGATAAATTTAACGGTAGAAAAACAGCCAGCGGAGAAGTTTTTGATAATTCAAAACTTACTGCGGCACACAGAACGCTTCCTTTTGGTACTGAAATTAGAGTAACCAATCTGAACAATGGAAAAGAGGTAATTGTAACGGTTAATGATAGAGGGCCTTTCCATTCATCAAGAGTTTTAGATATGTCTAAAGCCGCGTTCGATGAAATCGGGAATATCGATAGAGGTACTATCCCGGTGGAATATGAAATTGTCGATTAATTTATGATTTAAATTAAAGAAAAATCCAGTTGAGAAATCAACTGGATTTTTTGTTTTTTATAGATGAAATTCTAATAAAGCAGGACAATGATCAGAATGTACGGCTTCTTTTAAAATCACCGCTCTTGAAAGTTTATCTTTTAAAGTATAAGATGTAAAATTATAATCGAGTCTCCATCCTTTATTATTGGCTCTGGAATTTTGTCTGTAGCTCCACCATGTGTAATTGTCGGGCTCGTTATTAAAAAGTCTGAAGCTGTCAATCAATTCGCATTCTTCAATAAAATTAGTCATCCACTCTCTTTCCATCGGTAAAAAACCAGAAGTGTTCTTTAGACCAACCGGATTATGAATATCAATTGCCTGATGACAGATATTAAAGTCTCCTGAAATAATAAGGTTTGGAATTTCTTTCTTTAAATTTTTAATGTACTCTAAAAAGTCATGGCAAAACTGCATTTTAAAATCCAGTCTTTCAATGTTTGATGCAGAAGGAACATAAACTGAAATCACAGAAAATCCGTCAAAATCTGCACGGATAATTCTTCCCTCATTGTCATAGCTTTCAATTCCGCAACCGTATTCTACGTGATTCGGCTTTGTTTTAGATGCAATTCCGACACCGCTGTAGCCTTTTCTTACGGCAGAATGCCAATAACTGTGATAGCCGATTTTTTCAAGGCTTTCGATGTCAATCTGATCGTTTCCTGCTTTGCTTTCCTGAATGCAGATAATATCGGGATCTGCAGTTTTCAGCCAGCCTAAAAAATCTTTTGTAAAAGCAGCTCTGATTCCGTTGACGTTGTAGGTAATTAGTTTCATATTTAAATTATACTCTTTATAATCTTTATAGTTTAAGAATTAAAATTAATATCAAGATTTATTGTTTAATTGTTAGAACTGAAAAAATAAATAACCAGCATGATAAGGCAAAACAAAACGAAAAATAAAATCCATTTTCCAAAAGAATTAGTTTCTACGAAGAGATTGCTTTTTTTCTGAGGGATAGGATGTTTCCCGTTAAGAAATTCTGTTTCATATTGAAGAAGTTCTGGTTTATTTCCAAGCATTTTTTTTGCTTTTTCCCAATTCGGATCATTAGGATAGATTATTTTTCCGGGATTGTTACCCTCTTTCATTTTTACGGTAATCCTTCCATTAATGTTGGTCATTTTTACGCTGATATTGGAAAAATTTTCTATCGCTTCAGGGGTAAAGGTGGTTTCTTTATTTTGAATGCTTTCTACAAAGTTTTTTGCATTGTGCAATCCCATTCCGGTATTGTCGATCACCAGCTTTATAGCTTCTAATTTTTTGTTTTGTTGTAAAAGTGTGTTGAGCTCTTCTCCGATATTATTTTTATGCAATATTTCATTCGTGGAAACACTGGATACATTATTGAAATTTTGTACTGAACTGAAAGGAAATCTGCTAATATTATCAACGAGATCCTTAGATTCTTTCAGACCCAACCCTGTTTTATCCTTTACTAATTTTACGGCAGAGATCATTTCGTTTCTCTGTATCAATTCCTGTACTGAGGTAAGAATATTGTGTTTTTGCAATAAGATTTCGTCATCGGTCATGGTTGGAAAATTATTTTCGGTAATTTACAAAATATAAAAATTCCGGCGGGAAAAATCGAAGATTTTTCCCGCCGGAATTAAAGTTTTTAATAAGCAATCAGCTAAAAGCAAAAAGTTATTTCGGTTCAAGAACACTAATAGGAATAATACATTCCTCCAAAGAAATTCCGCCGTGCTGATAGGTTTCTTTGTAATAATTTACAAAATGATTATAATTTTTAGGATACGCTAAAAAGATATTATTCTTTGCAAAAATATATTTGGAGCTTAAATTTCCTTTCGGTAAAAACAGTTTTTCAGGATTTGTAACTGCCCAAACGTCACCACCGTCATAAGTCAGACTTTTTCCGGTTTTATAACGTATGTTGGTTGATGTTTCTCTGTCACCGACAACGCGGCTTGGTTTTTTTACATAAACCGTTCCATGATCGGTTGTAATCACTAATTTGAATCCGCTTTCTGCAGCTAATTTAATGATCTTTAGTATTGAAGAATTCTCAAACCAGTTCATTGTCAAAGATCTGAACGTTTTATCATCTCTGATTAGCTGATCAACAATATGATTATCGGTCTTAGCGTGAGAAAGAATATCGATAAAGTTGTAAACAATCACCAAAAGATCATTGTTTTTATGCTGATTGAAGTCATCATAGATTTTTCTTTCAAAATCGGCATTCAGAACTTTAAGGTACTTCATTGATTTTGAGCTTAAACCAACTCTTTTCATCTGATCTTCCAGGAAATCACGCTCAAATTCGTTTTTATTTCCTTCCTCATTATCGTTAAACCATTTATCAGGGAAACGTTTTTCAATTTCTGAAGGTAAAAGTCCGGCAAAGAAAGAGTTTCTTGCGTATTGAGTCGCTGTTGGAAGAATACTGTAATAATAATCTTCAGATACCTTATTATAATGCTTGGTAAATAAAGGTTCGATTACTTTCCACTGATCGTATCGCAGGTTATCGATCATTAAAAGCAAAACTTTTTCTTTTTCCATCTCCGGTTTTACTTTATCTTTAAATAAAGTATGGCTCATCATCGGTTTTTCTGAGCCGTTTAGCCAGTCTTCGTAATTATTTTCAATAAATTTTGCAAACTGAATATTCGCTTCCTCCTTCTGCGATTGCAAAAGATCTGCAAATTCGTTATCGGTCACTTTATCAAATTTAAGTTCCCAGTTTACAATTTTTTTATAATATTCAGCCCAATCCTGATAGGTTCTTAAATAAGAAAGCTCCATCGAAAGATTTCTGAATTCCTGCTGATACTGAAGAATTGTTTTTTGCTCTACAAGATTATCTTCCTGAAGATTTTTCTTTAATGAAAGCAAGATCTGGTTCGGATTTACAGGCTTCAAAATATAATCTGAGATCTGTGACCCGATTGCTTCTTCCATGATATGTTCTTCCTCGCTTTTGGTAACCATCACGATTTTCAGAGAACTGTCTTTTTCTTTGATCATCGGAATGGCTTCCAGGCCGGAAATTCCCGGCATATTTTCGTCGATTAATGTTAAATCAAATTTTTCTGAGTCAATCAGTTCCAAAGCCTCATTCACATTGTTTACCGGAGTTACATGGTAACCTTTCTTTTCGAGGAAAACAATATGCGGTTTTAGTAAATCTATTTCATCATCAATCCATAATATTTTGTCTGACATACAAGTTTATTTTTTATGCGGATTATAGTATCAAAACTTTGACCAAAACTTGGTAAAATCTCCCAATTTAATGAGCTGAAAAGTTAAATCTTAGTTAAAGATTTTCGATAATATTTAATCCTGAATTATTCTATGAAGATAAGATAAATACTGCGATTTTTAAACAAATTTTAATCTTTATATTTCAAATAATAATTGTCTGTTTTCTTTGAATTGACATTAAAAACTTAATTTTGCAATTGTCTCACAATACTTCCATGCAGAATAAGCTTAAAATTATCAACGATCCGGTACACGGTTTTATCAAAATTCCTCACGAAATCTTATTTGATGTTATCGAACATCCCTATTTTCAAAGATTAAGAAGAATTTCGCAGACCGGACTTTTAAATTTAATTTTTCCAGGTGCAACGCATACGAGATTTCACCATGCTATCGGTGCAATGCATCTGATGTTTACCGCTTTGGAAACATTAAAACAGAAAGGTGTTGAAATTTCTCCTGATGAAGAAAAAGGCGCCATGTTGGCAATTCTGATGCACGATATTGGTCACGGTCCGTTTTCGCACGCTTTAGAAAGTATGTTAATGGATGATTGGCATCATGAAAATCTTTCCTTATTATTAATGAACAGATTAAATGATGAGTTTAATGGTGAGTTATCAACGGCGATTGAGATGTTTCAGGGGAAATACCACAGAAAGTTTTTTAATCAGTTAATCAGTTCGCAACTGGATGTAGACCGCTTGGATTATTTGAACAGAGACAGCTTTTTTACGGGAGTTTCAGAAGGAAATATCAATACACAAAGAATTATTTCGATGATGAACGTTTGCAAAGAAGAATTGGTTATCGATGCGAAAGGTGTTTATTCGATTGAGAACTTCCTTACTGCAAGAATGTTTATGTATTGGCAGGTTTATTATCATAAAACTTCCGCTTTGGCAGAATTTATTTTGGTTAAAATTTTAGAAAGAGCAAAATACCTGGCTTCTGAAGGCGTCGATTTGCCTGCAACCGAAAATTTAAAATATTTTTTACACAGAGGAAAAAGCGCTGCAACCGATGAAGATGTTGAACGTTTTACGCAACTTGATGATAATGATGTGATTCAGGCAATGAAGTTGTGGCAGAAATCTGATGATTTTATCTTGTCTTATTGGTGTCAATGTGTCATTCAGCGAAATCTTCCTAAAACCATTATTTCGTCACATCCTTTTGATGAAAATTTTATTGATGAAAAAATAAGAAATACAAACGAATTTTTCGGAATCGATAACGGAAAAGAACTGGTACATGAAATCACAAGAAGTCTTCTTCCTTATAATACAGAAAAACAGCCGATTTATCTGTTACAGAAAAGTGGTGAAGTTCTGAGGTTAGACGAGTCAGAAGATCAGCTTTTGTCAGGATTGATCGTTCATAAAACCAAAAGATATATTCTTACTTTCCCAAGATTATAGTAAGATTTTCTCTTACACTTTCAAGATTAATGTAAGATTTTTTCTTAAATAAATACTAAAATCTATATTCCAAATGTTTGCGAATAAGAGAATTTCTTATCTTTGCAGAATATGGAATTTACAGCTTCGCAAATTGCAAGTTTTATCAACGGAAAAATTATAGGCGACGAAAATGCGCTTATTACCGGCGTTTCACCGATCGAAAGCGGGGAATCCGGTCATCTTTCCTTTGTTGCGCAGGATCGTTTTGCGCATCATTTAGATACTTCAAAATGTTCGGTACTTATTGTTACCGAGACGCTTATCAATAAAGACCAATATAATCCTACCATTATTGCCGTAAAAGATGCTTATCTTTCTTTTCAGATTTTAATGAATCTTTATCAGGAAATGCAAGGCAGAAAAGAAGGCATTGAAGATGGCTCTTCGATTCACGAAACTGCCGTAATTGGAGATAAAGTATATATCGGAGCGTTTACTTATGTGTCAGAAAAAGCAAAAATTGGTGAAGGTTCACAGGTTTTTCCTCAGGTCTACATTGGTAAAGGAGTGAAAATTGGTAAAAACTGCAAGATCGACAGTGGTGCTAGAATTTATGATTATTGCATTATCGGAGATAATTGTGTGATACACTCCAACACCGTTATAGGTGGTGATGGATTTGGTTTTCAGCCGACTCCTGAAGGTTTTCAGAAGATTCCTCAGCTGGGAAATGTTATTATTGAAGATGATGTAGAAATCGGTTCAAACTGTAGTATCGACAGAGCGACAATTGGTTCTACGATGATTGGCAAAGGAACTAAAATAGATAATCTGATTCAGATTGCACACAACGTAAAAATCGGATCTAACAATGTCATTGCTGCTCAGGCAGGAATTGCAGGTTCTACAACCATCGGCGACTGGAATCAAATTGGCGGTCAGGTAGGAATTGTAGGTCATATAAAAATCGGTAATCAGGTGAAAATTCAGGCGCAGAGTGGAGTAAACTCAAGCGTTAATGATAAAGAAACCGTGTATGGTTCACCTGCGATTAGTTACAACGACTATCTTAGAAGCTACGTGCATTTCAGGAACCTTCCTGAACTTGCGAAAAGAATAAATAATCTTGAGAATAACTCAAAAGATCATACTAATGAGTGATATGCAAAAAACCCTTCAGGAAGAAGTTACTCTTTCCGGAATTGGTCTTCATACTGGTAAAGAAGTAAAATTAACCATTAAACCTGCAAAAGAAAATACAGGTTTTGTTTTCGTAAGAACAGATTTGGAGGGGCATCCTCAGGTCGAAGCCGATGTTAATTATGTTGTAGCAACAGAAAGAGGAACGACATTAGAAAAATTAGGTGTTAAAATCAATACTTGTGAGCACCTTTTGGCTGCTTTAGTAGGTTGCGATATAGATAACGCAATTTTAGAGATGAATGCTTCTGAACCACCAATCTTAGATGGTTCATCAAAATTTTTCGTAGAAGCTATCGAAAGTGTTGGTGTTGTAGAACAAACTGTTGCAAGAGAATATCTTGTTGTAAAAGAAGTGTTGAGCTACAGCGATCCTGCAACAGGCTCAGAAATTACAATCATCCCTTCAGATACATATGAAGTGACTACAATGGTAGATTTCGGGACTAAAGTTTTAGGAACTCAAAATGCTACATTAAAAAATATTTCAGAATTTAAAGAAGAAATTTCTTCTGCAAGAACATTCAGCTTTTTGCACGAATTGGAAATGCTTCTTGACCACGGTTTGATAAAAGGTGGAGATATTTCTAATGCAATTGTATATGTTGATAAAGATTTAACTCCAGAAACAACCGAAAAATTAAAAACAGCCTTTGGTAAAGACCACGTGTCAATAAGACCAAACGGAATTTTAGATAATTTAACTCTAAACTTTCCGAACGAAGCTGCAAGACACAAATTATTGGATGTAATCGGTGATTTGGCTTTATGCGGAGTTAAAATTAAAGGTAAAATTATAGCCAACAAACCAGGACATTTTGTAAATACCCAGTTCGCTAAAAAACTGAATCGTCAGTGGAAATTACAAAGAAAGAAAAACGTTCCTGATTTCGATTTAAACAAAGAACCGGTTTTTGATATCAACGGGATTATGAGATTAATGCCGCATCGTTATCCGTTTTTATTGATTGACAAAGTTCTTGAGCTTTCAGATACCCATGTTGTAGGTTTAAAGAATGTAACGTTTAACGAACCGTTTTTCGTTGGCCATTTTCCTAAAGAACCGGTTATGCCAGGAGTTTTACAGGTTGAAGCTTTAGCTCAGACAGGTGGGATTTTAGTTTTGGCGAGCGTTCCGGATCCTGAAAACTATTCGACTTACTTCATTAAAATTGACAAGGTTAAATTTAAAAGAAAAGTAATTCCTGGAGACACCTTAGTTTTCAAAATTGAATTGATAACACCAATCAGAAGAGGTATTGTTCACATGCAGGGTTACGGATATGTAGGAGATACTGTTGCTGTAGAAGCAGAACTAATGGCTCAAGTTGCAAAAAATAAAATTGATTAAATGATTCATCAATTAGCGGCCGTAGATAAACGTGCAAAAATTGGCAAAAATGTAGTGGTAGAACCTTTCACAACAATTGCTGCAGATGTAGAAATTGGTGAAGGTACATGGATAGGGTCTAACGTAACCATTATGGATGGTGCAAGAATCGGAAAAAATTGTAAAATTTTCCCGGGAACTGTAATTTCTGCGATTCCTCAGGATTTGAAGTTTGAAGGAGAAGATACACAGACGATTATTGGAGATAATACAACCTTGAGAGAATGTGTTACCGTAAATAAAGGGACAAAAGCTTTAGGATATACCAAAGTAGGAGAAAACTGTCTGATTATGGCAACTTCCCACGTAGCGCACGATTGCATTATCGGAAATAATGTGATCATTGCAAACGGATGCGGTATTGCTGGTCACGTTGAAATCGGCGACTTTACAGTGATGGGAGGTCTTTCTGCCATTCAGCAATTCGGTAAAATCGGAAAACATGCGATGGTTTCAGGGGGATCATTAGTGAGAAAAGATATTCCGCCTTACATTAAAGTAGGTAGAGAGCCCATTTCTTATGCCGGAATTAATTCTGTAGGTTTAAGACGAAGAGGTTTTACCAATGATAAGATTTTCGAAATTCAGAAAATTTACAGATATATCTTCCAGATGAAAATGAACGTTACCCAAGCATTAATTCATATCGAAAAAGAAATGCTTCCGACCGCTGAAAGAGATGAGATTTTAGAATTTATCAAAAACTCTCCTGGAGGTATTGTAAAGGGATACGGAACAGGAAAAGAATAATTTAGAATAAAAATAACTATAAAAAAAATCGAGTTTATAGATTCAAACTTTAAACCCGAAACTTTAAACCAAAAGTATGGCAACAAGTAACGATATCAGAAAAGGTCTTTGCATTGAGTACAGCAACGATATTTTTAAAGTAATCGAATTTCTTCACGTAAAACCAGGAAAAGGTCCTGCTTTCGTAAGAACAAAACTAAAATCGGTAACCAACGGTAAAGTAATCGACAATACTTTCTCTGCAGGTCACAAAATTGATGAAGTAAAGGTGATCACAAGAAAATTCCAGTATCTTTATGATGATGAGAATGGTTTCCACTTTATGAATAACGAAGATTTTTCTCAATTATATTTAAACAAAGACATGATTGAAAACTCAAACCTGATGAAAGCAGGTGAAGAAGTGACAATCATTCTTAAAGAAGTTGATGAAACTCCACTTTCTGCAGAATTGCCGCAGTCAGTTTATCTTGAAGTTGTAGAAGCAGATCCTGGAGTAAAAGGAAATACAGCAACAAATGCTCTGAAAAATGCAATCGTTGAGACAGGAGCAAGAGTAATGGTTCCTTTGTTTATCGAGCCGGGAGACAAAATCAAAGTGAGCACAGAAGACGGTTCTTACCTTGAAAGAGTAAAATAAAATAGCAGGAAGCTGGAAGCATGAAGTTTCCAGCTTTCTTATTATAAAAGCTTTTCGATATTGTTCGAGAGCCTTTTTTATTTTTATGGCAGCAATTTCCGTCTTCCACTCCCGCTTTTTTGCTACACTTTGTTTCGCAAAAAGAGCTCCGTTCAAGCCGGGCTGCAATGTACACAGAAAAACAAATTTTGTCAAGTTTTCAGATCTTGGCAAAGTTAATTTAAGTAAAGCATCATTAGAAACCTTGTTAAGTTTTTAAACTTTGACAAGGTTGATTTAAAACAAACATCATTTAAAAATATGACGTTTCATCAGCCACAAAAACTTAAAACGATTGCTGATCTCATCGGAGCAAAATTTATCGGCTCTGAAGATTTCAAAGTTTTGGGAACCAACGAAATTCATCGTGTAAAAGCAGGAGAAATCGTTTTCGTCAATCATCCAAAATATTACGAAAAAGCACTGAATTCTGCTGCAACCATTATCTTAATCGATAAAGAAGTAGAATGCCCCGAAGGAAAAGCACTTTTGGTTTCTGAAGACCCTTTCAGAGATTTTAATAAAATCAACACGCACTTTACAAGAATTTACAATTTCACGGAGACCCTTCATGATGTTGAAATAGGAGAGGGTACGAAAATTCATCCTTCCGCGGTCATCGGAAATAATGTAACCATCGGAAAAAACACTTTAATTTTCCCAAATGTAGTTATCGGGGACAGAACGATTATTGGAGATAATGTGGTGATCCAGTCCAATACCGTTTTAGGTGGTGATGCTTTCTATTACAGAAAACTGAACGGAAATTTTGACCGTCTGATTTCGGTGGGAAATGTCATTATTGAAAACAACGTAGAAATCGGAAACGGCTGTACCATCGACAGAGGAGTTACAGATTCTACAATTATCGGTGAAGGTTCGGTTTTAGATAATCAGATTCAGATTGGTCATGACACTGTCATCGGTAAAAGATGTCTCATCGCTTCTCAGGTTGGTGTTGCAGGATGCTGTATCATCGGTGATGAGGTAACTTTATGGGGACAGGTGGGGATCGCTTCAGGAAATAATATTGAGAGCGGTTCTGTACTTTTAGGTAAAACAGGAGTCAACCGTGACCTTAAAAAAGGAACGTACATCGGAATGTTTGCCGAAGATTATAAAACTTACCTGAAAAAAGAGGTGAAATTGAGAAATCTTGAGTAAACAAATTGCTCTGATTTATTTAAAATCAAAGAAAAATAAGTAAATTTGTGAGCATTAAATAAAATAAGAAAATAAATTTAAAAAACAATAAAATGTCAATTTTAGTAAACAAAGATTCTAAAGTAATTGTACAAGGATTTACTGGTAACGAAGGTACTTTCCACGCAGGTCAGATGATTGAGTACGGAACAAACGTAGTAGGTGGAGTTACTCCCGGAAAAGGAGGAAGCGAGCACTTAGGAAAGCCGGTATTCAACACTGTTGCTGATGCTGTATCTAAAGCTGGAGCAAACGTAAGTATTATTTTCGTACCACCTGCATTTGCTGCAGACGCTATCATGGAAGCTGCTGAAGCAGGTATTAAAGTGATCGTTTGTATTACTGAAGGTATTCCTGTTGCAGATATGGTAAAAGTAAAATCTTATATCGCAGACAGAGAGTGCAGATTAATCGGGCCAAACTGTCCTGGAATCATCACTTCTGAAGAAGCTAAAATTGGTATTATGCCAGGTTTCGTTTTCAAAAAAGGTAAAGTAGGTATTGTTTCAAAATCAGGAACTCTTACTTATGAAGCAGCTGATCAGGTAGTAAGAGCAGGTTACGGTATTTCTACTGCAATCGGAATCGGTGGTGACCCAATTATCGGAACTACAACTAAAGAAGCTTTAGAATTGTTCATCAACGATCCGGAAACTGAAGCGGTTGTAATGATCGGAGAAATCGGTGGTGGTCTTGAAGCTGAAGCTGCAAGATGGTATAAAGCTAGTGGTTCTACGAAGCCTGTTGTAGGTTTCATCGCTGGACAAACTGCTCCTAAAGGAAGAACAATGGGTCACGCTGGAGCAATTGTTGGTGGTGCAGAAGATACAGCTCAGGCAAAAATGGAAATCATGAGAGAAAACGGTATCAACGTAGTAGATTCCCCTGCTGACATCGGTGCTACCGTAGCAAAAATCTTAGGATAATTAAAACAAGCATAATATGAAAAAAATTTTATTAACATCCGCGTTGGCTTTTTCTGTTTTATCATTCGCCCAGATTGATTTAAGAAACACAAGATTTGGTCTTACAGCAGGTGGAAACTATTCCAGAGTAAAGAATGCGCATAATCCTTCGGGACCAAGATTTACTTTTCAGGCAGGTGTATTGGCATTAATTCCGATGGGAGGTGCAGATCAGTTTTATCTGCAGCCGGAGGTTACCTATTATGGAGCCGGTGAATCGGGAAAAGATAAAAATGCTAAAGGAGTAGATGGTTATGATGCTGTATATGCTAATGACTATCTAAGTGTGCCGATTTATTTCAAAGGGTATTTTTCTGAAGCAGAATCAGAATTCTTTGGATTAATTGGTCCGAGATTCAATTTCTTATTGAATCAGACTACAAAAAATGCTCCTGTAGGCAGACCTTATTACGATCCTGATGTAACTGATCCTGATTACCCGCAGATAAGTGGTAAGGCGAACAGCTTCAACTTTGCAGTAGGTGTTGGAATAGGATATAGCTATAAAAGACAGTTAGAACTAGCTTTAAAATATGATTTTGGTATATCCAATACATATCCGAAGCTTGTCGAAAGTTTTACTCAAGATCCTAATACGGTTAAGAAAAAATCTGAACAGGTTCTTAGTTTAACGTTAAGCTATATTTTCGAATAAAATTTTTTCGTTACAATAAAAAATTCCGGAACTCAGTTCCGGAATTTTTGTTTTTATTTTTGATGAAATATTATTTTGTTTTAACTTCTTATCCATTTCCAGATTTCTTTCATCGTCGCTTTATTTCCGTACATTAAAATTCCTACTCGGTAAATTTTTCCTGCTAAAAAAATCATAAAGAAAGTCGTTCCAGCCAGCAAAGCAATAGACAAAGCAATTTGCCAAGCAGGTACTCCGAAAGGAATTCTTGCCACCATCGCAACAGGTGAAGTGAAAGGAATTATAGACATCCAGAATCCGACAGGTCCGTCAGGATTGTTGATGACTGAAATACTTCCATACATCCCTAAAGTAAGCGGAAGAATCGCAAATAACGTAAATTGCTGAGTCTCTGTTTCATTATCTACAGCAGAGCCAATTGCAGCATAAACAGAGCTGTAAAACATATATCCTAAAAGGAAAAATATGATAAAAACAAAAATAATTAAAGGGAAATTCATTTCTAACAAACTGTGTGAAACCTGTGTCGCCATTTGTCCAATGTCAAGTTTGCTCATCAATTCTTCATTTCCTCCCGGAATATTTTTCTGAAGTGACGAAAATCCGGTATTCAAAATCAGAGCTCCGGCTACAGACATCGTAATCCAAACGATAAACTGAGTCAAAGCAACCAAAGTAACTCCTAAAATTTTTCCCATCATCAATTCAAAAGGTTTTACAGAAGAAATAATAATCTCAACCACACGGTTGTTTTTCTCTTCCAAAACGCTTCTCATTACACGAACACCATAAATTAAAATAAACATGAATGTTACATACATTAAGATCATGCTCATTGCACTTTTAATTCCGAATGCTAAATCAGAATCTTCTTTATTGTCTTCTGAAACGTTAATGGTTTTTAAAGTGAAACTTTTATCTAAATTTTCAAGCTGTGCCTGCTGAATTCCAAGTTGCTTGATCTTTTCTTTTTTGATAACATTGGTAATATCCGAAATAATCTGCTGTTTCGTATCAAAACCAATTTTGGTGTTGACAACCAGTCTTGAACCTTTCTCAATATTATCAAGATCATTACCGGATAAAGCAGGAAGTATCAGAATACCATCCAAATTCTCATTTCCTTTTAGATTTTTAACTTTAGACAGCTCTTCAACAGCCGGAATAAATACATAATTGATTTTTTCGTCAGATTTAAGCTGTCCTCTAAATAATCCGCTGTTATCAACCACTTCAATAATGTTGTGCGACTCATTAGCTTTAAACATAAAACCAATCACTGCCCCAAAAGCAATAATCATTAAAGGAGCCAGCAAAGTGAGTATAATGAAAGACTTTTTCTTAACCTGTGTAAGAAATTCTCTTTTTGTAATTAAAAAAATATTGTTCATAAAATTAAGAGTGATTGCTTACCGCATTAATAAATACTTCATTCATGCTCGGAATTCTTTCGTCGAATGATCTTACTTTTCCAACGTTCACCAGATCTAGAAGAATATTATTCTGATCTGCTTCGTTTTTAAGATCAAAAGAAATCAGATTATTTTCATTGGTAATATTAAAAATTCCATATTTATCTTTAAACTGATCAAACTGATAATCATTGATTTCAGATAAAGTAATTCCAAAAATATTCTTCTTAAATTTTTCGCGAACGTCAAAAACTCTACCGTCAATTATTTTCTTTGAATTATTAATTAAAGCAACATAATCGCACATTTCTTCCACGCTTTCCATTCTGTGGGTGGAGAGAATGATGGTGGTTCCGTTATTTTTAAGTTCGATGATCTGATCTTTAATTAAATTGGCATTTACAGGATCAAAACCAGAAAAAGGTTCATCAAGAATTAAAAGATGGGGTCTGTGAAGCACTGTTACCACAAACTGTATTTTCTGGGCCATCCCTTTTGAAAGTTCAGACAGCTTTTTCTTCCACCATTGATCGATATTTAGCTTGTCAAACCATTTTTTTGCTTCATTCAGGGCATCATTTTTTTTCATCCCTTTCAGTTCCCCGAAATATAGAATCTGGTCACCGACACTCATGTTTTTATAAAGACCACGTTCTTCCGGCATATATCCGATGTCTTTAATATGATTAGGATTTAGTTTTTCTCCGTTGATTAAAACTTCTCCCGAATCGGCCTGTGTAATCTGATTGATAATTCTGATGAAAGAGGTTTTACCCGCTCCGTTGGGTCCGAGAAGACCGTAGATACTTCCTTTCGGAACGTGGATGCTAAAATCATCCAATGCGGTTTTTTTTCCTGCATTGTAGGTTTTAGTAATATGTTCAGCTTTTAGCATTAAAAATTGTTTTACAATTAGTATAAAAATATTCCGAAAGTTACGGAATTGAGAATTTAGCTAAAAGAAAAAATCCTGATGTTGATCAGGATTTTTATATTATTGTTTTACTATTTGAGTAACTTTTTGCGTATTGTCGCTTAGAATATATCTTATAAGATATTTTCCGGGTTTCAGTTTCTGAATATTAATCTCAGCATTGTTGCTGTTGATATTGTAACTGGCAACCTGAGTTCCCAATATAGAATAAAAAGAAACATTTTTAATTTTCAATGAAGAATCTTTAGCTTTCACCATCAAAAAATCTTTCGCAGGATTTGGATATGCTGTAAGCACACCGTCATCAGATTTCTGATTAGTGGAAGTTGGCTCTTTTATTTGTGCTTTCAAATTATCAGAAAACCCAATAGTAGCGCCAATAAATATAAATAAAAGTAAAAGTTTTTTCATCAACGATATATTTGCTTAAATATTACTAACAAAAATAATAAATTCTATAATCATCTGCAATAGTTTTTTGTAGAACTTATATTAAATTTGCAATAAATTATTCAAAAAGTATTCCAAAGATGATATATTCTAGAAACAGAAGACTAAGAGTGAATGAATCGATGAGAGGTTTGGTAAGAGAATGCAGTCTTTCAGTGAACGATTTTGTAATGCCTATTTTCGTAATGGAGGGCGAGAACAAAGAAGAAGCAATCGCTTCAATGCCCGGAATTTTCAGGCGAAGCATCGATCTTACGGTAAAAGAATGTAAAGAATTATTTTCTTTAGGCGTAAAGGCGGTAAACCTTTATATGAAAGTTTCAGATCACTTAAAAGATAACACCGGAAAAGAAGCTTGGAATAAAGATGGTTTAATGCAAAATACCATCAAAGCAATTAAAGATGCGGTTCCTGAAATGGTGATTATGCCCGATGTAGCCTTAGATCCTTATTCAATTTACGGTCACGACGGAATTATAGAAAACGGAAAAATCATCAATGACGCAACCAATGATGCATTGGCAAAAATGGCAGTGTCACATGCTGAAGCCGGAGCTGACATTGTGGCACCGAGTGACATGATGGATGGCAGAGTTTTGGCAATTCGTGAAGCTTTAGAAGAAAGCGGTTTTCATGATGTAGGAATTCTAAGTTACGCTGCAAAATATGCAAGTTCTTTTTACGGGCCGTTCAGAAGTGCTTTAGATAGTGCTCCAAAAGACAACATGGAAATCCCGAAAGATAAAAAAACGTATCAGATGGATTTTCACAATTCGCGTGAAGCATTGAATGAGGTTTTCAAAGATGTGGAAGAAGGCGCAGATATTATTATGATCAAACCAGGTCTCCCGTATTTAGATATTGTCTCAAAAGTGCGTGAAGCAATTGATTTGCCGATTGCTGTTTATAATGTAAGCGGAGAATATGCAATGCTGAAAGCTGCTGCTCAAAACGGTTGGCTTGATAATGATAAAGCAATTATTGAAAGCTTAACATGCTTCAAAAGAGCAGGAGCAGACATGATTTTCACCTATGCTGCAAAAGAAGCTGCAATGATTTTAAACAAATAAAAGTTTAAAATGATAAGTTATGAATTATGAATTGATTTCAAAGAAATCTTCGGTTTCAATCAACTCATAATTCATAATTTTTAACTCATAACTAAAAAAGCTTATTCCACATCAAAGTTTTTTCCTTTCACAAACTTTGCAGCAAAAGGAGCCTGATTTCCGGAATATTTTAAAACAAAATGTTTTTTGGTATCGGTATCTACTTTTGCTTCTACATTCACATTGGTCGTCTGAAAACTTACATCCAAACCAACTCCAGATTCTTTTTCAAGAAAAATTTCTACACTTTCAGCATAAAATAAAGAGATACTCAGATAATTAAACTTAATATTCTTTCTATAAGTTTTAGACTTTGACTGGGTGAATTCCGAAAAACTTTTCAAAATTTCAATTCCCGGTGAATCAATATTGGTGATTCTAGATTTTGTAACTCCATTTACACGGATGGAAAAATTTTTTGCACTGTTGATGTTTCCGTTAATTCCAATATTAAATAAAGACGGTAACGACAAACCGTATTCGATCATACTGTCTTTGGTAAATTCAAAATCAGGGATTAATGCTGTATGCTTTGGAGTATTTAATAATTGATTTTTTACCGTATTCAATTGTTCACCCGAAAATAAATAACCAATAAGATTATTGTTCGTTGTGCGCCAGTTTCTACCGTTCCACTCGTAGATTTCACAAAGTAAAGTATCGGTTGACGAATGAGGAAGAAGTTCGATATCCTGCCATTTAAAAACTTCTTTTGCGTAAGGTCTTCTATTGATAAGATTTATTCCTAAATCGAGCGCCATTAAGTCGCTTAACTGTTGATTGGTTTGCATAATTATTATTTATGATTTGGTGATTTAAAATTAAATAAAAAATATCGAAATCGAACTTATTTTATCATCACAATTTAAATGGATTCACAAGATTTAATAATGGGTTTATATCTGTAAAATCTTCCTGTAAACAACGTCGTTTTAAACTTACTCTAAAACATTTGTCAGCATAATTTTAAAAAAGTAATTTAGTCTTTTGAAATCACCATGATTACGCATGGTTTTAATAGCAACGAAAATTACTTATGAAAATATACACTAAAACGGGAGATAAAGGACAGACCGCTTTATATGGCGGAACGAGAGTTTCAAAAGCCAGCGCAAGAGTTGACAGCTACGGAAATATTGACGAATTGAATTCTTTTATTGGAATTTCAAAAAGTCATATCACTGATGAAGAAGTTTTGAAACAGTTAAAAAAAATTCAGTTTGATTTGTTTACAGTAGGTTCAGAAGCAGCAACTCCGGTTGATAAATTGATGTTGGCCAACGGAAAATCCCGTCTTCCTCTGATTATTTCTGATACCGAAATTGAAGAACTCGAAAACTGGATGGATGGTTTTGAAGATAAGTTAGAGCCACTTCAATATTTTATTCTTCCGGGCGGAGGAAAATCTGCGACTTTTTTACATGCAGCCCGTACAATTTGCCGTAGAGCGGAACGTTCTCTGGTTTTCTTGAATGAATCTGAAGAAGTGCGTCCTGAATTGATCAAATATCTGAACCGTCTTTCTGATTATCTGTTTGTTTTGGCAAGATACATCTCAAAAATAAACAACGAACCGGAAGAATACTGGAATCCGAATGAAAGATAAAGTACTTCTTTTTATCAACGGTGACACGCCAAAATCTTTCCCTGATTTAGAAAAATATAATCTGATTGCCTGTACTGATGGTGCTTTTCATTATTTGAAGGAACTCAATTTTCCTTTAGACAAACTAGATTTTATTTCCGGAGATTTTGATTCTCATATTGGGTCAGACGAAAATGTGTATCAGGATAAATTTATTCTTACACTGGATCAGGAGAAAACAGATTTTCATAAAGCTTTAGAAATTATTTTAGAAAAAGGGTTTCAAAATGTTGATGTTTTAGGTGGAAGTGGAGGAGAGCAGGATCATTTTTTAGGAAATCTTACAGTCGCTTATTCATTTAAGAATAATTTAAACATAAAGTTTTATGACGAATTTTCTGAATATTATTTTATTCCGAAAAATTTCACGCTGAAAAATGTTAAAAACAAAATGATTTCTCTGTATCCGTTTCCTTCAGCTGAAAATATTACAACAAAAGGGTTGAACTGGCCATTAACAAATGATAGTTTAAGCATGATATCAAGAATCGGGACACGTAATTTTGCAGTTGATGATGAGATCTCTATTCAATATGAATCCGGAGATCTTTTATTTTTTGTTGGAATTAATGAAATAGAATATCCTGAAATATATTGAAACAATTAATAAAAATATCATTTCTAATTATCATTATTTCTTGTGCTTTTTCCTGTAAGACACAAACTTTTTCTGTACCTGAATATGGAATTTCAAAAACTGACCATCAATTTGAAATTAAGAAAGTAACGAATTTCAGAACAATTGGAAATATTAAAAATACTGATGGCAGAATTTTAAAGGAAGGAATGCTTTATCGAAGTGGACATCTTCATCAACTTCGGAAAAAATCATTCAAAACATTTGAGAATTTAGGAATTAAAGAAATTATTGATCTTAGAAATTCAAAGGAAATTTCGCAAAAACCTGATAAACTTTCCGATACTTTTATTTATAAAAATTATTCTGCATTTGAAGATGAAGGCGATCAGTTGGATCAGGCGAAAAAGCTTGTTTTAAAAGGGAAAGTTAAAGGTTCAGATGCAGATCAAAGAATGCTGGATTTTTATAAAAATTATGTCACAGAAAATCCGGAAATTATTAAGGAAATTATTCATGAGGTTTTAGATTCGGAAACTCCTGTTTTATATCATTGTACGGCAGGAAAAGACAGAACCGGAATAATAACAGCGTTGATCTTAACCATTTTAAAATTTGATAGAACAACGATTTATAATGATTACCTTCTTTCAAACAATTATCGTAAACAATTAGTTCAAAAAAGGCTTCATCTTGCCAATAATCTGCATTTTTTGTATCCAAAAATGGATTTAAATGTTATCGAAAAATTAAGTTGGGTAGAAAAGAATTATTTGGAGACTGCTTTTTTTGAAATTGATAAGAAATACGGCTCAATTGATATTTATATTCATCAAAATTTGGGAATCTCTGAAAATAAAAGAAACGAATATATTCTTAAGTTCACGTATTGATTAAAGACTAATTTTTTAGTCGAAAAACTGCATAAATTTATAATAAATTTAACGTTAAAAAATCAAACTTTTTTAGCAATTTTGCATTCTTAATTTACTCATTAGAAAATGAAAATAAAATACTCGGAACTTATTGATCAGACATTGTATTTTCCAACCGAAGAATTCAATGTTTCTGAGAACAATTTGTCTTTTCACGACATTCCTTTGATGGAAGTTGTTGAGAAGTTTGGAACGCCTCTTAAGGTAAGTTACCTCCCGAAGATTTCTCAAAATATTCAGAAAGCAAAAGGCTGGTTTAAGGAAGCTTTTGAGAAAATCGATTACAAAAAAAACTACAGATATTGCTACTGTACAAAATCCAGCCATTTCAAATTTGTGATTGAAGAAGCTTTGAAAAACGATATTTCTATCGAAACTTCTTCAGCTTATGACATGGATATTGTGAAGTCGCTTTACACAGAAGGTAAAGTTGATAAAAATATTGAAGTGATCTGTAATGGTTTCAAAACGGATGATTATCTGGCGAAAATTTCAGATATGATTAATAGTGGTTTTGAAAATATTACTCCTATTTTAGATAACTACAGAGAACTTGATAAGTTAACGGAAAGTATCGATACGACTTTCGATATCGGAATCAGAATTGCTTCTGAGGAAGAACCAAAGTTCGAATTTTATACCTCAAGATTAGGAATAGGATATAAAGATATTATTCCTTACTACAGCCAAAAAATTGCAGAACACCCGAATGCAAGGTTAAAGATGCTTCACTTTTTCATTAATACCGGAATAAAAGACACGGCTTATTATTGGAATGAATTGTACAAATGTCTTCGTGTGTATGCACGTTTGAAGAAAATTGCTCCGGAAGTAAATTCATTAAATATTGGTGGTGGTTTCCCAATCAAAACTTCATTAAATTTCGATTACGATTACCAATATATGGTGGAAGAAATCGTTTCGCAGATTAAAAAATTCTGTGAAGAGGAAGGAGTAGAAGAGCCAAATATTTATACTGAATTCGGAAGTTTTACGGTAGGAGAAAGCGGTGCCAATTTGTATAAAATTATTTCTCAAAAACGTCAGAACGACAGAGAAAAGTGGAATATGATCGATTCATCTTTCATGACGACACTTCCTGATACTTGGGCTATTTCAAGACACTTTATCATGCTTCCGCTAAACCGTTGGGAAGATTCTTACGAAAGAGTTTTCTTAGGTGGATTAACTTGTGATTCTGATGATTATTATAATTCTGAACAGCACACTAACGCTATTTATTTGCCAGTTTTCAGCGATACAAAACCTTTGTATATTGGGTTTTTCCACACTGGAGCGTATCAGGAAACAATTGGTGGTTATGGTGGAGTTCATCACTGTTTGATGCCGCAACCAAGACATATCTTGATCCAGAAAGATGAAAATGGAGAATTCCAGTATGAGATCTTTAGAGAAAGACAGGAACCTGAAGATATTTTGAAATTATTAGGATATCAATAATTTTATCAATAGAAACGGGCTTTAGCCCGTTTAATATAAAAGAAAATTCAAATGGCTTCAGCCAAAACTTATTGTAAAAAGCTCTCAAATATTGGGAGCTTTTCGCATTTAAAATTCATATGATGATGAATTTTTGTATTTTAAAATAGGTAGACATCTTTATATTTGTTTAAAAAAATGAAACTGAGTAAAACGATAGGAATAACCTTCATCATACTTACTTTTATTTTAGGGTATTTAAGTATCGGTATTATATCATTTTTTGGAATGAGATCTTACTATGGATACGAAGGATATTGTTCGGACACAAAACTTCCAAATTTTGTTGCTATTGAGAGTTTTGAAGTTCTTATCATTTGTATTCTTATTTCCTACGCCATCTTATTAGAATCTTTTCAAAGCATTAAAAAGTATGTGAGGTTTTATAAGATCATGTTAACATTTCTTCTAATCAATTTAATCTTTTTGGTGTACAAAATTGTTGAATATCCTATTATCATGGAAGCTACAGGAGGATGGTCTAATCCGAGAAGTAATCTTGAGATGATGTATAATCCACTGATTACATTTTTGGGCATTTATTCATCAATAATAATATGGATTAATTTTAGGCTTCAAAAGAAAACCCAGTCATTAAAAAAATTACCGATTATATTTTTTCTCATTACTATACTGTCTTTTATTGTGGTAGTAGTTGTATGTCAAAATATTGAATATCAGAATTGTATGGGATAAAAATATTTTCTTAAAAAATAAGATAAAAACAAAGCTCTCCAATTCAGAGAGCTTTTATATTTTAAAAATGTTTAGAAATTTTATCAACTTCGATTTCCGAATAATCTGAAATCACAACATTTGCTAAACTATAATCCTGATTATGAGAGTTAGAGCTTTTATACGCTGTACAGAAAATATTCGCTTTGTGCGCTGCTAAAATTCCGTTGGTAGAATCTTCAATCACCATACAGTTTTCAATCGGTTCGTTGGCCATTTTTGCAGCGAGTTGGAAAATTTCAGGATGAGGTTTTGATTCTTTTAAATCGGCACCACTGATTTTTCCGCTAAAATATTTTTCCAAACCAAATTTATCGAAAACCATATTAATGGTCGTCATACTTGCTGATGAAGCAACAATTAATTTTACGTTGTTTTCATAATAATGCTCAATTAATTTTCTCACTCCAGGAATCAGATCAAAGTCGGCATCATTGTAAAAATAATCTTTGAAATGAGTTCTTTTTATATTGGTGATATCTTCGTGAGTGTGAGTTAGATTAAACTCAGAAATCAAAGTTTCGCAAACTCTTTTGGTAGAAGCGCCGGTGAAAGAAGTATACAAATCTTCTGAAACTTCAATTTCTAGCTGGTTGAATGTTTTAAAGTAAGCTTTTCTGTGCAGCGGTTCTGTATCAACAATTACCCCATCCATATCGAAAAGCACAGCTTTTAAGGACATATTTTTGAATTTTTCACAAAGGTAAGGAATTTGTCTGGAAGCCTGAAGCTGAATGCTGGAAGCTCACTACTGATGATTCAAAGATAATCTGCTTAATCTAAAATATCTGCGAGCGATTTAAATTTAATAAAATATCAGTCACATATTCATTTTGCTTATAAAAACTTCCTGCTTCCATCATCCAACTTCCAGCTTTCTCCTAACTTCTTCTTATCTTTGCCGCAAATATTTTAATCTTTAAATCATTTAATTTTTTAATTATAAATTATGAAAACATACGCAGGAATTCCTGAAGAAAATGCTTCATTAGAAAATTCAAAAGTAGTTTTGGTAACGGTTCCTTACGATGGAACTTCAACTTGGGGAAAAGGTGCAGACAAAGGCCCGGAATTGTTCCTTGATGCTTCTGAAAACATGGAGCTTTACGACATTGAAACAGGTACAGAACCTTATTTGGAGGGAGTTTATTTAGCTGGAGAAGTTTCTGAAAACTCGACACCTGAAGCAATGACGGAAGCTGTTTATCAGAAAACAAAAGAGCTTTTGGCAACAGATAAATTGTTTACGCTTTTTGGTGGAGAACATTCAGTTTCTATTGGTTCAATTCGTGCAGTTGGAGAGAAATTTGAAAATCTTACGGTTTTACAATTAGATGCTCATACAGATCTTCGTCCTGAATTCCATGGTTCTACTTCTAATCATGCTTGTGCAGTTTTTGAAGCGAATCAAAAGCATAATTTGGTTCAGGTGGGAATCCGTTCTATGGATGTTGAGGAAGTTGAATATTTACCGGAAGGAAGAGTGTTTTTTGCTCATGAAATTGCTAACAACGAAAACTGGGTAAATGATGTTTTAGAAAAAGTTTCAGGAAACGTTTATATTACGATTGATTTGGATGCTTTCGATCCATCAATTGCACCTTCAACGGGAACTCCTGAACCAGGCGGTTTACAGTGGTATCCAACATTGGAATTATTAAGAAAAGTTTTCGAAAAATGTAACGTTGTTGCCTTTGATATTGTTGAATTAATGGATTCTGCCTATTCAAAACCAAGTGCATTCTTAGCAGCAAAACTGTATTATAAAATGTTGGCATATTATCACATCAACAAAGACTAAAATTCCGCACGAAACGGATTTTTTCTTTCAGTTTTTCTTTGGAAATTTGTGATACAAAACAAAATGAAATGTTCACACAAGACGAAATAGATTATCACAGAATTGCCAAAGCGATAGAATTTATTCAGAGCAATTTTAAGCTTCAGCCCAATTTGGATGAGGTTGCTGAAAAAGTAAATCTGAGTCCGGCACATTTTCAGAGAATATTTACAGATTGGGCAGGAACAAGTCCGAAGAAATTTCTGCAGTTCATCAGTCTTGAGCATGCAAAAAGTTTACTGAAAGAAGAAAAAGCCACGTTATTTGATGCAGCATTAGAGACCGGACTTTCAAGCACAAGCAGATTGCATGATTTGTTTGTGAAAATTGAAGGAATGTCACCTGCAGAATATAAAAATGGCGGAAAAAATTTAAATATCAATTATAGCTTCTCTGAAAGCCCGTTTGGAAAAATCATCACAGCTTCCACCGAAAAAGGGATCTGCTATATGGCTTTCGAAGAAGATAAAGAAAATGCATTGAGAGATCTACAAAGTAGATTTCCCAATGCGTCTTTTTTTGAGAGAAAGGACGATCTTCAGCAAAATGCCTTGTCAATTTTCAATCAAGACTGGTCAAAGCCTAATACGATTAAATTACATCTAAAAGGAACCGATTTTCAGCTTAAAGTCTGGGAAAGTTTATTAACGATTCCAATGGGGAAATTATTAACGTATGGAAATTTAGCCGATAAAATTGGAAATCCTAAAGCTTCAAGAGCAGTTGGAACTGCGATTGGAAGTAATCCTGTAGCATTTTTAATTCCTTGTCACCGTGTGATACAATCTTCAGGGAAAATTGGTGGTTATATGTGGGGAAGTGATCGAAAACAATTGATAATTGGCTGGGAAAGTGCGAAGGTTTATTCTGATGATTTGCTTTAAACACAAAGAACACAAATATTTTCACAAATGATCACAATCATTTTATTTATTATAAATTATTGTTTTTCTTCAATAGAAACGGGCTTTAGCCCGTTTAAAATATAGAATAATCGAATTGGCTTTAGCCAAGATCTATTTTCAATAATAAAATTTACGTCAACATTGTCATCCCGATTTCTATGACAAACTGCGTGTGCTAAATTTGTTCAATTTAATTTTAATGTAATCATGAATAATTTGTTTGACGAAATCCAAGATTTTCCTATCAACATCCTTCCTAAAGACGGCGTCACAGAATATTACGGAAAGATCTTTTCTGATGAAGAATGCGAAAAATATTATCAATATTTATTCAAACAAATTCCGTGGGAAAATGACGAGGCGGTCATCTTTGGAAAATTGATCTACACCAAAAGAAAAGTGGCATGGTTTGGTGAAAAAGCATTTGAATACACGTATTCAAACCGAACAAAATATGCGAAAATTTGGACTCCGGAATTATTACAATTAAAACAAAAATGTGAAGAGGTTTCAGGGGAAACGTACAATTCATGTCTTCTGAATTTGTATCACGACGGAAGCGAAGGAATGGCGTATCACAGCGATGGCGAAAAAGATTTGAAAAAACACGGAGCAATTGCTTCTTTAACTTTCGGAGCAGAAAGAAAGTTTTCGTTCAAACATAAAATTTCTAAAGAAAGAATTGATATTTCATTGGAAAATGGAAGTCTGTTGGTGATGAAAGGAACAACTCAGGAAAACTGGCTTCATCGGCTTCCGCCAACGACAAAAGTAAAAACTCCTAGAGTGAATCTGACTTTCAGAACGATTGAAGAATGATTTTTTTTAACGCAAGTTTATAATGTAAAGTTTGTCATTCCGTAGGAATCTAGACTCATTTATTAAAAATTAAACTTAGAAATAAGGCTTAGATTCCTACGGAATGACAAATAGGATGTAGAATTTTTCTCTCGCAGATTAAGCAAATTTTACAAATGATTGTATTAAAAAATCTGCGTTATCTGCGTTATCTGCGAGAGAATTAAAACAAAAAGCTGTTCAAATCGAACAGCTTTATTATTTATTTCAAAACCTCAACCTCAATTGAGGAATGAACTTTTTTTAACGCAAAGTTTATAATGTAAAGTTTGTCATTCCGTAGGAATTTAAACTCATTTATTAAAAATTAAACTTAGAAATAAGGCTTAGATTCCTACCGAATGACAAATAGGAAATAGGATGTAGAATTTTTCTCTCGCAGATTAAGCAAATTTTGCAGATGATTGTATTAAAAAATCTGCGTCATCTGCAAAATCAGCGAGAGAATTAAAACAAAAAAAGCTGTTCGATTTGAACAGCTTTTTAAATTTATTTTAAAACCTCAACTTCAATTGAAGAATCTTCAAAAACCTTTATAAACGCTTTAGTATAATCTTCTTTCGTCGCGAAATTCGGATTGTCTAAAAATTTCTGCGGATTAATGACAAATAATGGAAACCATGTTGAGCTGATTTGAATCTGAATTTTATGTCCTTTCTTAAAAGTATGAACAACATCCTGCAATCTGAAATTCACTGCAGTTTTCTGATTAGCAACCAAAGCTTCTCCTTTTTCTCTGGAGTTTCTGAATCTTGCAGGCATAATTTCACTTCTTACCATTTGATGATAATTTCCGTAGATCACGCCGTCTTTCTTTTCAGTGGGTTTAAAATCTTCAGGATAAACATCAATTACTTTCACTGCGAAATCAGCATCGGTGGAAGTTGAAGCGATATTTAATTTAGCTAAAATTTCTCCTGCGAAAGTCATGTCTTCTGTTAAAACATCGGTGGTGAAAGTCAAAACATCGGGTCTTCCGACAGCGAATCTTTGATCTTCTGACATATAATTTCTTGGCGTAAATCCGTTAAAATCTTTCAGATTATCAGAACTTAAAACTGGGTTGTTCGGGTCGCTGTAGTATTCTGAAAAACCTTGCCCAGAAGTATTGTTTAAGGTTTTGTTCGCTAAATAAAAGTTCACTTTTTTTGCTTCTTTTGGAGGATACGTTGCAAATTCTTTCCATTGTTTTGCTCCGGTATCGTACATTAAAGCTTCAGGCAATCCTGCATCTTTTTTAGAATCACCTTTTAGATAATGATTGAAAAATTTCGTTTCAACATTTTTCTGATAATACGTTGCGATGCTGTCACCGAAATAAATTTGATTATGAAAATGTTTTCCTTCTTCGCGTCCCCAACCTCCGTGAGAAAATGGTCCCATCACGATGGTATTTTTAGCTTTCGGGCTTGTCTTTTCAATAGTTTTGTAAATATTTAAAGGTCCTGAAAGATCTTCTGCATCAAACCATCCACCAACGGTCATTACTGCATGATTGATGTTTTTAAGATGTGGCAAAAGATTTCTTTTCTGCCAAAATTCATCAAAATTGGAGTGATTCATTATTTCAGTCATGAAGAAATTATTTTTGTAGTATTTTTCATAACCATCTTTCAATGTTCCCATGTCTCTGTAGAATTTTAAACCGTCTTCAGAAGTGGCTTTGATCATAGAATCGGTGTACCAAGCTTTGTTTTCAGGTTTGGTTTTCTGAACTCCAAAAACAGGAAACGTTTTAAAATACCCCAACATAAATCTTCCATTATGCATAAAATCATCATTCCAGAAATCTGAAATCGGCGCTTGCGGAGAAGATGCCACCAAAGCCGGATGTTGTGCTAAAGTTCCTACTGCAGTATAAAATCCGGGATATGAAGTTCCGAACTGACCGACTTTTCCGTTGTTGTGCTTGATGTTTTTTACCAGATATTCTACCGTGTCGTAGGTATCTGTACTTTCGTCAACATCTTTCTTGGTTTTTCTCTCAACCTGTGGTGTCATATTCGTGAAAATCCCTTCACTCATATATCTTCCGCGAACATCCTGATACACAAAAATGTATTTGTCTTTCATTAAAAACTGATTCGGACCAATTCTCTGTTTGTATTCGTTTTCACCGTATGGCGCAATATTATAGCAGGTTCTCTGCATCAAAAAAGGATATTTATTCTTATTTGAAATATCTTTCGGAATGTAAACTGCTGTAAATAATTTTGTACCATCACGCATTGGAATATAAAATTCCTGCTTGGTGTAATTGTCTTTTACATATGTGTCTTTTGATGGCGTATTTTGTGCAGTTCCCACAAAAAACAAAAACATCAACAACATTGAAAAGTAGTTCTTCATTGATAAAAAATTTTGACGCTAATTTATTAATAAAATAATTAGTTAGTATTACAAAAAAAGACCAGAATTTCTTCTGATCATTTCAATATATAAACGTTGGTTTTATTTTACTTCAGCTTTCTTTCCAGCAAATTTGTTGAGTTTCATGGTTAAAGAAAACATGACATAACGTTTTAGAATTAAATCTTCTCTGTCTTCAAAATAAGTGTTGGTAATAGTACGTCTTACACTTTGGTTTTGATTAAGAACATCATACACTTTCACTTTTGCGGTCAACTGTTTGTTGAAAAATGAATATCCCAAACTTGTATTCCAAAAATAAAAGTCTCTTTTGAAGCCGGGAGCAATGTTTGAAGTTGTGTTGTATTCAAAATCATTTCCAAAGACAAGTTTAGTTTTAAAAATATAATTGGTCAATTCCATTTTAAGGATCTGATTGCTTGTTTTCACATTTCCAACACTGTAATTGCTGTATTCTGAGAAATTATAGCCTAATGAATATGAAGGTTTGATGGTGAATTTTTCTTTCAATTCATACGTCAGATTAAAACCAGGGTTGATGCTGTATGTTTCACTGGTAAACTGTTGTGTGTTGATAAACCCTCTGTTGTAGCCATAATTCATATTAAATCTAGGGTTTAAAATAAGTTTATTCTGCTTCCATTTGAATGTTTTAGAAAAGCCACCTCCAAAGTTTACATATTTGTTTCCACTTATATTGACGTAGGTAGAAAACTGCTTTCCAGAATCGTCATAGTAAGAATAGTTGCTCACATCATTATTATAGTAGTTGAAACTTAGGCTCATATAATAGTTCATGTTTTTTAAGATATTATAATTGCTGTAGTAAATATAAGATGAGTTTTGCCACCTGTTTTTCAAATTGGGATTTCCTTTGTAAGTGATCAAAGGATTCATATTATCAGTAAACGGAGTAAGCTGTTCTGCGGTAGGGATTGAAAAATCTGCGCTATTATAAATACTCAGACTTTTATTGTCTGAAAACTGATATTGAAAATTTAAACTATAGCCGGGCAAAGCAAAGTTGTTTTGAAAGTTGTATCGCTGACTGTTGAAAAACGAATTCACATTCATATCTGTAATATCCAAATTGGCCGATGCCCAAAAATTGATTTTCTTTTTATTGAGCTCATAAGATATTTCAGGTTTAAATTGGCTGTTTTTTTGGCTCATCGTATTCGATAAAGCATCATTATAGTCAGAATATTGTCCATTACTCAAATCAAAATCATTGACGTCTCTTAAATTTCTGGTTAATTTATTTTCGTAAGTTAAGTTCACAGTTACATTTGATGAATCGGATAAAGGTTCAGAATAGGCAGTTGTAAAACGGTATCTGTTGGTTTGATTTTTTGTCTTGGAAACCTGATTTCTTATATCATTTGGATCTGCGGTTTGGTAGAAAATAGTTTGGGAATTATTGGTGTTTTCCCTTTTAGATTCTGAGATAGTAGTGTTGATATTGGCTGACCAAACACGGCCTTTCTTTTTAAATTTCCTTGAGAAATAAAGATTGGGCGAAAAATTATTGTTTTCAGTTTTAGAACTTGCAAACGATTCGCTTTCATTCAGAAGTAAATTATCTTTTAGAGTAGATGATTTTGAATTGCTGAAATTAAAACCTTCTGTTCGTGAAAAGTTGGGTGAGAAATAAATGTTGGTAAGAGAATCTATTTTTATTCTTGCTGAAGCAGCAAAACTATACTGTTGGCTATCATTTTCTCCGTTGCTTTCTGTGTTGGTTTTTAAAGTAAATGCCGGCAATAAAGTGGTTCTGGAAACTCTTGATCTTGTTTCGAGATTATTATCGATGTGCATTACACTCAAAGATTCCAAATCTGTTTTTTTGTCGAATTTATCACTGTAATTAAATCCTACAGTCGTGCTTCGCTGAATTCCTTTGGTATTGTTTCCGTCTTGTGTGTAATAGGTATTTCCGCCGTCACTAACTACAGATCCGCCCTGCATAAGCCATGAATTTCTTCCGTGTCCCATACTGTCGAAAACCTCATCATTAGAAAATCCCTGAGAATTGATATTGTTTGAGGAAGTCAAAAGACTGATCTTTGAATCTTTTTTAAAATAACTTAAAAGTAAGCTGCCTTCATAGCGCTCATCAGAGCCGTAACCAACGGTTAAACGCGATAGTAAACCTTTGTTTTTCTTTTCGTCTATAGTAAAATTGATGGTGGTATTCTTCGATTTCGGAGCCTTACCACTCAATTCCTCTTCTTTGGTTTTTGTAGTGGTAAACTGAATATTTTTAATAATATCTGCCGGAAGATTTTGTAATGCAATTTTTCCGTCTTTGTCGAAAAATGGCTTTCCGTTGATCATGATCTGGTCGACTTCTTTCCCGTTTACGGTAATTTTTCCGTCGTTGCTTACTTCAACACCCGGAATTTGTTTTAAAAGTTCTTCAATTTTACTATCCGGTCTTACTTTTATTGCTGACGCATTAAATTCAATCGTATCTTTTTTAATTTTAACAGGCGAAGCGGAAATTGTCACTTTTTCAATATTTTGAACAGAGTTTTTCTCCAGTTCAATTTCTCCAAGTGAAACCGATTGTTTAATAATATCAAAACTTTTTGAGTATGTTATATATTTTTCAGCATCAATTTTTAGAATAGTTGATTCTGAGAACTCATCAGTTTTTAGAGAGAATTTTCCTTCGCTGTTGGTTGGCGTATAATTGACAATGGAGGAATCTTTTTGTTTCAATAAATAAACGGTGACATTTTCAATTGGTTTTTTTTCAAAGTTTAAAACTTTTCCGTCTATGCTTAATTTTTGCGCATTAAGTAATAAATTGCTGATTACAAAGAGCAGTAACCAAAACTTTTTCTCCATTTATTGATTTTTATGGCGCAAAAGTAATAAAAAAACATCCCTTTAATGGGATGTTTATAGTTAAAGTGAGTTAATTCTTAAAATTAAGCTTTCAAATATCTTGAATAAGCGTAACCTTCCTGTCCATCGGCAGTTTTTACTTTCCACCAATCGTCTGAAGTTTGCTCTACCAAAGTTACAGAAGCTCCTTTAGCTGCTTTTCCTACAACTGCAGCTTCAGTAGAAGGCTCTTGTCTGATGTTCAGATTAGATTCTTCAGTAGCAACTGTAAGATTTGCACCTGCAGCAAGACCTGCAACCTGCACGTCGATATTAATATCTGAAGCAGAATACGTAGAATCAATTGCTCCTAAAGCATTCCAAACTGCGTCTTTTGCCGCAGTGTTTGATGCATTTCCGGAAACATAAAGAATTCCGTCCTGCTCCTGAACTTGTAAATTTGAAACTCCTGCAGACTGAGCAGCAGAAACTACACTTGAATATTTATCTTGTAATGTGCTCATCTCTAATTATTTTACAACTAAATTATTGTTATATTTTCCAACTTTTAAAGCATCTACAGATTCTTTAATTTTTCTAGCCTGAACAGAAGATACGTTTCCTGTAAGCGTTAATTCTCCGTTTACAACTTCTACTTTTACAGAAGGGAAATCTTTCACAGCATCCTGTACTTTTTGCTGAACCATAGGATCTACAGCTGAAGCAGTTTCTACAGGCGGTGGTGGAGGTGGAACTGATTCTACAGTTGCCATATCATGCACATCTTTTACTCCTTTTATTTCTTTCAGAGATTTTATAGCTGCGTCTTTTTCAGCCTGAGTGGCAAAGGTTCCGCCAAGATGGGCAACTCCTTCTTTTACTTCAATAGTTGCAGTAGGACTTGCTGCTACAACAGTTGTTGCCTGAGTCTGAAGATCAGCGTCAGAAACTTTCTTTTTACACGAAATAGCTCCAAATGATACTGCCAAAGCTAGAGCAGACATTGTGATTGTTTTTTTCATAATTAAGATAATTTAATGTTTTCGTTAGACTCAAATGTAACAATAAAATCTATACCAATTATCTAAAAAAATAATAATTCTCAAAAATATTTTGTTTTAAGTTTTTCATAATCTGAGGTTTAATTTTTTTTGAATGAGCAAATTGTAATGCTTCTAAACAAACTTTTAACCACAATTATAAAACTATTATATTTGTGGCAATTGATAATAGATATGAAAGGACAAAACAAACTATTTATTGCCATCATTGTTTCACTTATTTTGGGTGTAGCAATTGGAGGCTTGGTTCATTTACAATATCCTGAAAGTGCAGAGCCGTTTTCTAAGAATATAAAACTCCTCGGAACTATTTTCATCAGACTGGTTCAGATGATTATTGCACCTTTGGTTTTCACAACTTTGGTGGTGGGAATTGCCAAAATGAGCGATATTAAAATGATTGGTAGAGTAGGATCTAAAGCGATGCTTTGGTTTATTTCTGCATCTCTTGTTTCTCTTTTCATAGGCTTGATTTTGGTAAACTGGCTTGAACCGGGACATGTAACCAAACTTCCGATACAGGATGCTGCTTCTGCAGAAGAGCTTTTAAAATCGAGCAAAGGTTTTTCTATGGAAGATTTTGTAAAACACGTTGTTCCTAAAAGCATTTTTGAAGCTTTTGCAACAAACGAAGTACTTCAGATTGTAGTTTTCTCGATTATGTTTGGGGTAGCTTTAGCTAATTTGGGAGACGAATATGCACAACCTGTAATTAAATTATTTGATGTGGTTGCTCATGCGATTCTAAAAATGGTGGGTTACATCATGTGGTTTGCACCACTTGGAGTTTTAGGTGCAATTGCAGCCGTTGTCGCGACCAATGGTTTTGAAATCTTTAAGGTATATGCCATTTATCTGAGAGACTTTTTCTTTGCTATTGCCGTTCTTTGGCTTGTTTTATTGATTGTAGGATATTTAATCTTAGGAAACCGTCTTTTTGATTTATTAAAAAGAATTAAATCACCTTTGCTGATTGCTTTTTCTACAACAAGTTCGGAAGCTGTTTTCCCTAAATTAGTTGAAGAATTAGAAAGATTTGGCTGTAATAACAGAGTAGTATCGTTTATCTTGCCTTTAGGATATTCGTTTAATTTGGATGGAAGTATGATGTACATGACTTTTGCATCGATCTTTATCGCTCAGATTTACGGAATTGAAATGTCTATCGGGCAACAAATAACAATGCTTTTGGTGTTGATGTTAACGTCAAAAGGAATTGCAGGAGTTCCGAGAGCATCTTTGGTAATTATCGTTGCGACTTGTTCGATGTTTGGAATTCCACCGGAAGGAATTGCTTTAATTCTTCCTATCGATCACTTCTGCGATATGGCGAGAAGTATGACCAATGTGTTAGGAAATGCTTTAGCAACTTCTGCCGTTTCAAAATGGGAAGGGCAGCTCGAAAACCATGGCGGAGATATGTAGAATGTTAATTTAGATAAAATAAAAAATGGTCAATAGTGAATTTTTAATCTTCATTATTGACCATTTTTTTATTTGAAGCTTTATCCCGCTTTCCATTATATCTTTTTGGTTACGGGTTCCGCTTCGCTCCACCCGCAACCAAAAAGGATGTCATTCCAATCGGGGCTAGGGTTGCAGTCGTTATTTTCAGTATAGAAATAACCACAAAATTTATCATTCTGAAAGAATCCAGTCATAAATCTTTTCATTTTTTCTAATACTATAATTAAGATTTCTCCGGAATGATAAATATTGTATTCCTTTGCTGAATGGAACGCCTTTGCGAACGAAAAATATTTTCAAACATTTAAAAAAAATCTTTGCCATCTTTGCGTTTAAAATAGATTCGAAAAAAACAGATCAAATGAATTTCCAAAATCATAAAAACTCAATTATAGAAAACGGCTTCACAGTAATCAACAACATTTTTTCAGAAGATGAAATTGAAAAAATAAGCGAAGTCATTCAAAATATTGATACTTCAAAAGAAACGTTCAGAAAATCGGAAGATCTTTTTGCAATCAGACAATTTTTAAAGGAAATTCCTGATGTGAAAGAGTTTATTTTTAATGATAATGTAAAAGAGATTATTAAAGAAATTTTCGGTGAAAAGTATTTTACTGTAAAAAGCATTTATTTCGATAAACCTGAAAAATCAAACTGGTATGTTGCCTATCATCAGGATCTAACCATTTCAGTTGATAAAAAAGTTGAACTGGAAAATTTCGGACCGTGGACAACTAAACAGAATCAATTTGCTGTACAGCCGCCTTTAGAAATTCTTGAAAATATCTTTACCATCAGAATTCATCTTGATGATACAGATGAAAATAACGGCGCTTTAAAAGTTGTTCCTAAATCTCACTCAAAAGGAATTTACAGACCTGAAACCATCGATTGGAATGTGGAAACAGAAAATATCTGCAATGTAGAAAAAGGTGGAATTATGATCATGAAACCTTTGCTTCTTCATGGTTCAAACCGAACAACAAACGGAAAGAAAAGAAGAGTAATTCACATTGAATTTTCAGATAAAGAATTGCCAGAAGTGTTGAACTGGTCGGAGAGAATTTCGTTAAATTAAATTCTTACTGTCTGTTTTTAAGAAATTACTTTTTCAATAATTGTATTAAAATATCATAATGACTTATCATAAATTAGCAAATCATTGAGTACAACTTTAAATGAAAATATAATGAGTATAATAACAGATTACCAAATAAGTTTTGGAATTCGAAAAGTTCATAATAAAGATTTTAAACTTATAAGTTCAATTAGTCCAACTTTAGATTCAATGTTTTTTGAGTTTAGAAATGTAATTGATTGTGATGACTTATTAGAAGTTATTAATCTCAGAATTGCGAATCCTCCTCAGTCACAAGATTTTTTATATACTACACAAGGGTTGCAAATGATGAAAATTGGCTATTCTGTAACTAAGATGTATCATGATGTTGAAGAATATGAAGCAAATCCTAATATGAGCGCTAATTATACTTTACTTACAGCAGATTTTAAAGAAATAGTGAAAGCTTGGAGAAATTTTTTAAATAATGAAAAGTAAAAAACGACTGCCATTTTCGACAGTCGTTTCAGTAAATCTAAAAGATTAATTTATTTCACAGAAATTTCATCCACAAAAACATAAGCTTCTCCTCCTGCACCTTGATGCCATTCAGGAAGTTTCCCGAAGTGATACGCTTTTACTTTTACATATCTTGCTTCAGTTGGAAGAACCGCTGTTCTGAAATCTTTTACCTGAACATTAGTGTCTTTAGGGTCGATATTATTTTCTAAAGTCTTCAGAAGAATAAATGTTTTGCCGTCCATCGAAGCGTAGTATTCCACTTTTTTAGGCATTAAGATCCACGCTCTGCTGTCCTGTAAATACGTTGAAGAAATTTCATTAATCTGCTGTGGTGATTTAAAATCAATAATTGCTTCTACGGTTTGACCTTGGTAACCTTGCCATTCACCTTTTCTCCAGTTGACCTCTCCGTTGATTCCGTCAATAATTGCCAACTTTCCACCTGCTGTATATTGCGGATTTACCGTTGCGTTGATCGTTACATCCCAATGATTAGGTCTTCTGTTGAAATTGGCTGTGGTAATTCCGCTTTTCTCACCATTTCTTTCCGCATATGTAGAAACCTGAGTTGTTTTGTTGATGGTGAAAGGTTCTTTATACACTTTAAAAGTTTTTCTTACGTTGGCATCACTTTCATCCAAAGTCATATAATATACTTTATCTTTCTCATTCAAAGGAGTGATTTTTACCTGAGTGGTAAATTCAAAAAGACGGTCTGCACTGATAACAGGTGAAGCAGTCTGCTCTGCATATTTTAGGTCTTTAACGGGCTTTATGTTTTCAAAACCTAACTTTTTAAGTTCACTTTTCGGAGTGTTTTTAGTAATGATCCTTGTTGTTCCGTCTTCTAAATGTAATTTAACCTCATCAAAATATGGCGTTACCGTTTCCCATTCAGCTTTCCCAGGTGTAACGGAATAAATTCCCATCGAACTTAAAATAAACCATGCGCTCATTTGTCCGCAATCTTCATTTCCAATCAATCCATCTGGAGTGTTTTTGTAGAAATTATCAAGAATAAATTTGATTTTTTCTTCTGTTTTCTGAGGCTTATCAACGAAATTATAAAGATAAGCGATGTGATGACTCGGCTCGTTTCCTTGTGCGTATTGTCCGATTAATCCGGTAATATCTACCTGTTCTCTACCTGTTGTTTTATCTGAAGCTGAGAAAATAGCGTCGATAAACTGTTCAAATTTTTCTTTTCCGCCATGAGCCTGAATCAATCCGGGAATATCCTGAGGAACGAAATATGAATAATGCCAAGAATTTCCTTCTGTGTAATTGTTGTTGACTTCACTCGGGTCAAAAGGTTCGTACCAGTTTCCGTTTTTTCTTGCCTGCATAAAACCGTTCTTTGGATTGTAAAGGTTTTTCCAATTCTGAGAACGTTTCATGAAGTATTCGTAGTCTTCTTTCTTGTTTAAAATTTTCGCCATTTGAGCGATACACCAATCGTCATAAGCATATTCTAAAGTTTTAGAAACACTTTCATGCTCATCATCAATGCTAATGTAATTTTTCTGTTTGTAAGCATTTAAACCAAAAATATCCTGCATCGCCGAATTTTTTGAAGCCTCAAAAGCTTTTTCATAATCAAAACCGGTAATTCCTTTTGCCATTGCATCTGCAATTACAGAAACTCCGTGATAACCAATCATACATTCGGTTTCATTGGAAGCCAGTTCCCAAACCGGAATTCTTCCGCCTTGTTCGCGTTGTTTGATGAAAGTATTCACAAAATCTGCGGTTCTCTTTTTGTCAATTAATGTCATCAAAGGATGCGCTCCTCTGAAAGTATCCCAAAGTGAGAAAACAGAATAATATCCAAAATCATTCGCAGTGTAAAACTTGTTGTCTCTTCCACGGTATTTTCCGTCAACATCCATATTGATATTCGGTTGCGTGAAAACATGGTACATTGCAGTGTAGAAAATTGCCAGTTTGTTTTTGTCGTCAGATTTTACTTCAATTTTAGAAAGTTCTTTATTCCAGTCTGCAATCGCATGTTTATGAATTTCGTTAAAATCATTTGATTTTCCTTCCGCTAACATGTTTTTTCCGGCACCCTCATAACCTGTAGGAGAAATCGCCACTTTTACACTTATTTTTTCACCTTTTTTAACTGTTGAGGTAAATGCTAAAGCTAATTTAGTTCCCGAAAAAGTATTGTTTTCGTTTTTACCGTTAAAGTTTTTACTTGAAATTTTCATTGGTTTTGAAAATTCAATTCTCGCATAAATGTATTGGTTGGTTGCCCAGGCTTCGCTTCTTCTGAAAACCTCAATGGTTTTGCTGTCGATAATTCTTACTTCACCTTCCAGAAGTTTATCTCTGTGGTTTAAGTCTAAAATAATATTAGCGTTTCCGGCTTTATTAAATTTATATTCGTGATAACCGACTCTTGCGGTGGTCGTCAAACGAACATCGATGTTGTTTTTATCTAATTTAACTGAATAAAAACCTGCCGTTGCTTTTTCGTTTTTGTGAGAAAATTTTGATGAATATTCTTTTGGCGTTAATCCTGGTTTCCCCATCGTAGGCATCAACATAATGTCTCCATAATCCGAAACTCCTGTTCCGTTTAAATGGGTGTGAGAAAATCCGTAGATTACAGAATCGGAATAATGATAACCGCTGCAACCGTCCCAGCTTCCGTCTATTCTTGTGTCCGGAGAAAGTTGTACCATTCCGAAAGGCACAATTGCACCCGGAAAAGTATGTCCGTGACCGCCCGTTCCGATAAAAGGATTTACATATTGCGAATAATTTTGCGAAAACGAATTATGAGCAATTAATCCTAAAAGAACGAATAATATTTTTTTCATGGTTTAAAATTAAAATCGCGCCTAAAATACATAAAAATTAGGTTTGCAAAAGAATTTATCTATCATACTCTTTGTTGATTCTAAATAGCTAAAATTTCCGTAAATTTGTGCTCAATTTATATTTTTATGTTGACTAAAGAAAAGATTCAGGATTTCCTTAAAGAAATTGAAGTTGATGACTTGGTGTCTAATTTTCAAGTAATGGGGAATGACGTTTATATAGATATGACAGCGCATTCGCCGGCAATGCACGAAAAGAAAAAGCTTGAAGCAGCAATGAAGCAGGCTTTTGCAAGCGAATTTGGTGAAGAAATTAATTTAAAACTTAAAATAGTTTCTCCGGAACCAAGTGAAGTTCAGCTAAGCCAGATCAAAGGAAAACAAATCCCTGGAATTCAAAATATTATTGCCATCGCATCAGGAAAAGGTGGTGTTGGTAAGTCTACCGTTTCTGCAAACCTTGCGGTAACTTTAGCGAAAATGGGTTTCAAAGTAGGTTTATTAGATGCCGATATTTATGGGCCATCTGTTCCTACAATGTTTGATACAGAAGGTCAAAAACCAATTTCTGTAGACGTAAACGGAAAAAGTTTAATGAAACCTATCGAAAATTACGGTGTGAAAATGCTTTCTATTGGATATTTTTCAGGAGCAAACCAAGCGGTAGTCTGGAGAGGACCAATGGCTTCAAAAGCTCTGAATCAAATGATCAGAGATGCAGCTTGGGGAGAATTAGATTTCTTATTAATCGACCTTCCTCCGGGAACTGGTGATATTCATTTATCAATTATTCAGGAAGTTCCGGTAACCGGAGCCGTGATCGTAAGTACACCTCAACATGTTGCTTTGGCGGACGTTAGAAAAGGAATTGCGATGTTCAATATGGAAAGTATTAACATTCCTGTTCTTGGATTGATAGAAAATATGGCGTATTTTACACCGGAAGAATTACCTGACAATAAATATTATATCTTTGGAAACCAAGGAGCGCAATATTTAGCTGAAGATTTAGGAATTCCTGTTTTAGGCGAAATTCCTTTGATTCAGAGCATCAGAGAAGCAGGAGATGTGGGAAGACCTGCAGCTTTGCAGGAAGGTTCTAAAATCGCTGAGATTTATACAGAAACAGCGAAGAAAATGGTAGAGAGCTTACTCGAAAGAAATAAGTTTCTTCCGCCAACTGAAGCCGTGAAAATTTCAACAATGGCTGGTTGCTCACCAAAAAAATAATTAAAATAATTTCAAATACATTTTTGAAAACCAAACCCAAATATGGAGACAAATACAACACACGAAGACACTGTAACCCGAGTAATGGAAGCTCTGGAAAGCATTCGTCCGTTTTTGAATAAAGACGGCGGTGATATTGAGCTTTTGGATGTAAAAGACAATACTGTTTTTGTAAAGCTTTTAGGAAACTGTTCAGCCTGTTCTCTTAATTTCTCAACATTGAAATTAGGTGTAGAAAACAGCATCAAACAACATGCTCCTGAAATTGAAAAGGTAGTAAATGTAGAGTAAAAAATAAGACAATATATTTTTTGAAGGCAGATCTTGAAGGTCTGTCTTTTTTTTGTTTTGAGGATTTAATATAATTTGAAACAATCTATTCTTCCATCAATTAAATATCAATCCTAACATTTGGATCGTAATGATATACACCATCCGATTTTGCATTAAATTCTCCAGTTTTTTTAATGGTTATTATAAATGCTTCTCTTTTATGTGCAGTATATGATATTTTTGATAGATGTAAGATAAATTCATCATTCAATTCTTTGTAAATATTTCCACTTTTATTATTCTCGTCAATGCCGTATCCATTTAACATGGCAATAAAAAGTGCTTCCTCAACAGTATCTACTTCTCCAAAAAAATTGATTATGTCTTTTTCTCTTGTTATATATTTTTCCTGATTATTTTTATCAATTGCATAAAAATAAGAATAGCAACCACCCGGAATGCAAGGAAAAAATCCGTAGTAATCACTTTCCGACCTTGTTGGAGATAATTTCTTTTTGCCCTTTTGAAATAGGATTTTATTTGATTTAAAATCATAATAAACCAATGCCCAGTTCTTGTAATTTTTACTAGGCTTTATTTTCTTTACTAAATCTTTAATTTCCAGTTTAGGTAATAGAAAGAAAGCATTGTTTTTATCACCTTGTGAAAAAAGAAAAATGCTAAATAACAAAAAGATTAATAAAAAGGTTTTTCTCATATTTATATGTAAAGTTTTAAATATACAAATATCTCTTTTATTAAACCTTGTCAAGGTTAATGAGAAAAAAGCCCCGGAAAAAATTCCGAGGCTTCAAAAGTAAATTATTAAGTAAAAAAAATTATTTCACGATGAATCTCTTCACTTCACCTTCTGAAGTTTTAATTAAATAAACTCCGGTGTTTAGTTTTGAAGTATCGATAGTTAATGCGTTTTTCTCTTTTCCAAGAAGTTTTCCGCTCATATCATATAATTCATAACCTTGAGCTCTGTTAAAATAAAGAGTATTTCCTTTGTTTACAGGATTCGGGAAGATATTGAAGCTAGCTTTCTCTGTTTTCACTTCACCTGTCGATAATGTTGAAGATGGTATTACTTCATACATTGATAAAGTTCCGCTAATTTCGTTGGCAACGACCACGTAACCTTTTCCGTTATTCATATTTGCTGGTGGAATGTAGGTAATCCCTTCCGGACCGTTATCTCCACCAAATGCAGAAGTCGATCTTGAATGTTTGTAATCTACAAAAGTGACGTTGTTGGGATCTGTTACGTTGTAAACCATCACACCTCCGGTTCTTTCCAAAGTGATGAAGGCAAAAGTTTGTCCGGCAATAGTTCCTAAAGTTACCCCTTCAGGTTCAGGGCCTTTTGCACGGCTTCGGTTTTTAGCTCCGTTTGCTTCGTTATCTGCATTGAAAATCAAAGGATGATTGGCTGCAATATATCTTTCAAACCTGTCTCCACTATCGTAAACGATTTGTTTGGTGTCTGCATTGAAAATAGAGAAAGATCTTGCTCCTAAAGCATGAATTTCTTCAAAATCTGCGTCTCCGTCTGTGTTTCCGTTTACATTGGTCACTCTGAATCTTCCTAAGTTATGGGAAGCTTTTAAAACAGAAGCATTCGGGAAAATGGTTGAGTCTAAAGTATATCCATTCGCTCCAACGGTTGTCCTTTCGCTGAATCCACCTAAATCTTTTTCGTCACCTTCGTTTGCGGTAACCAGATAATTGGTGTTTCCAACTTTAAAAGAAGCCATCGCATCAGGATTGTAATATGCTTTTACAGGCCAGTTTGCGATAAGAATTTCGCCGTTGTTGTCTGAAGCGTCAAAGCCGTTTCCTGGAAGATTCATATCTTTTTTACCCAATCCCCAAATATTTCCTAACGTATTGTTGCTGAGATTAACTTCGATAATTCCGTTGTTTTCCTGACAAGATACCCATGCTTTTTGGCTGTCTGCGCTTATGGCAATATATTCAGGTTCAAGATCCTGCGCCAAAGTGCTTGTCGATTTTACTTTTCTTCCGCCTGAACTGATAAATGCAGCTTCCTGGCTGTTGTAACCTGTAAAACTAAGTGTAGTAACATTTAACTGAGTTAAATTATTAATTCCACCTGAAATATCGATAATACTGATTGAACCTTCAGGATCTACCGTATAAGCATCGTTTGGTTCGCCTTCATTTGCTGTCATTACTTTTGTTCCGTCCGGAGTAAATGTAATCATGTCTGGTAAAACTCCTACAGTAACTTGTTTTAAGAAATTTCCGTTGATATCAAAGAAAACTACCGATCCATTTTGTTGTGCGTTTGTTCCGTTTGGTGAGGCTACAGCAACAAGCCCGTTTTTCACGGCAATACTTGTAATTCCGCCATAAGGAGTCATGTTTACCGTGTTGATTACCGACGGAGCTAAGGGATTTGTAAAATTAATAATATCAAAAACATCCGTTAAAGAACTGATGGTAAATAATTTTTGAGTTGCAGGATCATGCACTACAATTTCTGTTGAACTGTTATTATTTCCAGAAGGATCAAAACTTCCGATGTAATTTAATGTAATCTGATTAGAAGGAACGGGAGCCGCTTTATCATTATCGATAATATAAACGGTAGAAGTAGTGTCTCCGGTAATTGTTGTTCCTACAGGATTTTCTAAACTTAAAACAAAATATTCTGCTTGCTGTTCTTCCAAAGTATCATCAAGAATCGGAATATTTACCGTAACACTTGTTGTAGAAGGAGTAATGTTGATTGTTTGGCTAGTAAAGGTAAAATCACTGCTGTTTGCGGTGTTAAAAGAAGCAGGTTTCACAACCAAATTCGCCGTTGCATTGGAAGGGTTGGTTACATTTATTTTAAATGCTAAAGTTCCTGCGTTTTCGTTAACCTTAATTAAAGTTTTATCTAAAGAAATACTTGTTCCTGCCGTTGTGAAAATACTAGAAGTTGCCGTAGTTACTGCGTTATCGCTTGTATCTTCCACCATATTTGGTTTTAAAGCTAAATAATAAGCCTGATTTGGAACCAAACCTCCCGTAGGAACTACTGTAATTACATTATTTGCGAACGTTGTTGTAAATGGAACAACATTTCCTGTAGAGTTTCCTAAACGTAATTCAACTAAACTTTGTGCATTTGCCGAAGTAATTGCAGAGTTATCAATTAATCTTACATTTTCATTAAACGTAATCGTAGGATTTACTGTTGTAGAAGCATTGTTGATGTTATTTGCAGGCAAATAAGCAACGGTTGGTGGAGTAGTATCGGTTCCGCCAACAGAAGTTGCGTCCAATGTAAAATTATCGAATCTGTTATTTCCAACAGCTCCGCCGCCACCTTGAGTAAACTCAGCTTTTAATTTGAAATTAGGGTTATTTGAAACTCCTGTAACATTCGAAAAGTCAAATGTGATCAATTGCGGATTAGCATCTAATGAAGTAACCGTTTGGTAAGGTACAAAAGTAGTTCCGTCTAAAGAGTAAGACCAATTTTGATTTCCTGCACCCGAACCCGATCTTCTTGTAGAAAATTTCACCACAACATTGTTATATCCTGTCGTTGGCAAATTAAACTGTACATTTCCGTTGATCGGATAATTGTATCTCAAATGCGTTCCGGAAGCATCTCCGTTTCTTGCATTTAAATTATCTACATTAAAGTTTTGTGATGTTCCGCCAGCAAAATCAATAAAAGTATCTGTACTTCCTGTTCCTGTAGAAACAGCGGTGATAGAACCATTCAAAAGCGTTGAAGTAGCGGTTGTGATTGCCGCAACGGACGCATTATTATTAAAGTTCCAATAGTGAACTAAAGTGCTTTGTCCTGAAACTGCGCCATGAAATAAAGCAGCAATAGGAAGTAAGCCTCTCAAAAGGTATTTGTTTTTCATTTTTACTAATTTAGATTGTTGCAAAAATGAAGATTGTAAGTTGTGAGGGTTTTAAGCGAATTTTAAGATTTGATTAATAATTTGTTTTAAAAGGTGATGATTCTTTAAATTATTGTTAAATATTTATGTTTTATGAAAATAAGTAATATGATTTTTATTCCGAGATTGTATTTTTTGTATAATTATTCTATGTCAGGTAGAAGTCCTGTTGTATGACCGCTTAATTTTCCTGATTCTTCAATAGATTTCATTTTCTTTTTTTCTATGAATTTTCCTGTCCATGGATTGAAAACATAAACATCAAATTTATATACTATACCCTTTCTGTCTTCAGATTTTTCATAGTGGATTTTATCCACTAGATTTGTAATATAATATCTAAAATATCCATTAGTTTTCTGATTTTCCCAAATTAAATACTCTTGAACTTTACTATTGTTGTTATTTTTTAGTCCCTTTGTATTTGCAATTGCGATTGCATTTTCTTTTGAAATTCTGAATATTCGATTTTTTTCTTCAATTTTTTCAAAACCAGCGTAATTATAATAATGTTCTTGCGGAACAAGCCTTCCATTTTTATTAATTTCGATTCGTAAATAGATTGGCTTATCAGTTTTTTTTAATCTTACACTGTAATCGAAAATAAATGAATTAGGCTTGCCAGAGAGAGGCTCATCCCAAGAACCAACATATTTACCATCTTGATATGCGTAGCAATAAAACTCGAAAATTACATGATTATTCATAAACTTTTCGCCATAATTTTCAAGAATCAATTTGTCAGCTTTTTTTTTCGTCTCAACTAATAAATTATGATATGGGTAAAGATTTGAATTAATAATACACGTGTTATTATCATAATCTCTTGTATACATCAAATCACCATTTTCATTATATTCTTGCCAAATTCCTAACCGTTTATGCTGTTTTGTAGTCCAGCCTTCACTGTTTAATTTTAGTGTATCATCTATGAATGTAACTCTGCTCCAAATGGAATCTTTAGACTTATATATTTCATTGAAGACTTTATATTTTGAATTCTTGACTATTTCAATGTAGCTGCTATCAGTTTCTATTTTTTTTCTTTCAAATTGAGAATAAATAAAAATATTAATAAGTATAAAATAAATTATTGAAACTTTCTTGAAATACATAATTCGTTATATAAAATCATCCAAAAATCCTTAGTTTTTGAAATTAATAGATTAAAAAACTTAAAGTTGATTATTCTGTTTCTCCCCCGAAACTCTCTCATAAATATTATGAATCAAACCATCCGCAACAGAAATTTTCGGTACAAATATTTTATTAATATCTGCCCAATGCATTACGAGATTGTAGATTTTCAAAGCATGAACCAAAACATCGGCTCTGTCTTCTCTGAAGCCGTATTTTGTCATTCTTTCGTCAACGGTAAGTGTGTTGAATTCTTTGTAAGCTTTCTTCAGATAAGCAATAGACATGGGTTTTCCGTCTTTGGTTTTGCTCATTGAGAAAACTTTGTTGATGTTTCCACCCGAACCGATGGCTACAATTTGTTTTTTACTGGTGATATTTGCCTTAATTTCTTCTTTCATTTCTTTCCAGTTGTCTTCTGTCACGAGGTTGTTGAGAAGACGAATTGTTCCGATATTGAAAGATTTTTCGTAGACCATTTTGTCATTTTCGTAGAATGTAAGCTCGGTAGAACCTCCACCAACATCTACATAAAGATAGGCAAAATCTTTGTCGAGACCTTCTGCAACGTGATTTTCATAGACCAAAGTTGCTTCTTCGTCTCCGGAAATAATTTCTATGGTAATATCTGAATGATTTTTTACTTTTTCAATAATTTCTTTACCATTTTCGGCATCACGCATGGCGCTCGTTGCGCAGGCTCTGTAATGTTCTACTTTGTAAACTTTCATCAAATCACTGAAAATCTTCATAGAATCTAAGACCATTTTTTCTCTTTCGGTACCGATTTTTCCAAGGGTGAAAACATCCATTCCTAATCGTAAAGGTATTCGGAGAAGATTTAATTTAATAAACTCAGGTTTTCCGTTTTGAATTTTTACCTCATTGATTAAAAGTCGGGCTGCATTACTTCCTATGTCTATCGCTGCAATGATCATTTTGATTGTATTTTATTGATTTACAGTTATTTGATTTGCGGTTTGGTGATTTTTAAAGGCCAAATTTACGGAAATATTATTTTGTTATTATTAAATCCTCTTTTATTGATGCTACTTTGCAGAAGTTTTTGCTTTCAGATATTTATAGGTTTCAATCTGTGAGCGACATTCTTTTTCACCATTGCTGATGTATTCGTTGCTGAGTTTTTTGTCTAAAATTCTCGCTTTTACATTATCTTTTAGCTGAATATCAAGAATATCTTTCAATTCTTTTTTAAGATTTTTATCGGAAATTTTCGCAGCTGCCTCTATTCTGTAATCTAGGTTTCTATTCATCCAATCGGCAGAAGAAATGTAGATGTCTTCGGAACCTTTATTGTAAAAATACATCACTCTTGCATGTTCCAGATATTCGTCAACAATACTTATTGCTTTAATTTTCTGCTTAAATTCTTTCTGATTGATCGCACAATAAATTCCTCTTACAATCACTCTGATGACCACACCTGCTTCTGCAGCCTCATACATTTTGGTAATTAAAGCACGGTCGCTTACAGAATTTGCCTTAATAATCATTTCTGCTTTTCTTCCGGCTTTAGCTTCTTCAATTTCTTTATCGATGTGGTGTACGATTTTTTCACGCATAAATTGCGGACAAACCATAAGCTTTTTACAAGTCTTTAGAACTGAAAGATAATCCTCCTTCGGTTTTTTCAGTACGGTAAAAACTTTATTGATATCTGCCATAATGCCTCTGTCAGAAGTCATTATTAAATGGTCACCATAAATTTTGGCAGTTTTTTCGTTGAAATTTCCTGTACTTACAAAACCATATTGAAGCGTTTTGTTGTGCACTCTTTTTTTAATAATACACAGTTTAGCATGAACTTTTTTGTCCGGAATTCCTATTAAAACAGTAATTCCTTCAGGTTCAAACATTTCTTTCCACATCAGATTCGATTCTTCATCAAATCTTGCCTGTAATTCTAGCATTACGGTTACTTCTTTACCATTTCTGGCAGCATAAATTAACGCGTTGCTTATCTTTGAATTACTCGCCAAACGATAAGCGGTAATCTGAATAGACTTCACATCCGGATCCATTGCGGCTTCACGCAACAAGTCGATTACCGGTGTGTAAGTATGATAGGGAAAACTCAGTAAAACGTCTTGTTTCAAAATTACATCAGTCACTCTTTCGCCATGTTCAAAAGCCTGATGCGTAAAAGATGTTCTTTCTACCGGTTTTTTGCCATATTCAATAACATCAGGAAAATCCATGAAATGTTTAAAATTATGAATCTTTCCTCCGGGAATAATGCTGTCTTTTTTGCTTAAATTTAATTTTCGGATAAGCAATTCGAGCATTGCCTTATCCATATCTTTATCAAAAACAAAACGGGTCGGTTTCCCTTTCCTACGGTTTTTTAGGCCTTTTTCTATTTTTTCTGCAAAGTTGGTTTTAATGTCGTTATCAATATCCATCTCGGCATCTTTTGTTACTTTAAAAGCATGGGCTGAAAATTCATCATATCCGAAATAAGAAAATATATGCGGTAGGTTGAAGGTGATGACATCTTCTAGCAACATGACATTTTTTTCTTCAGGATCTTCTGTAGGTAACAAAACAAATCTTCCCACAAAACGTGACGGAATTTCTATAATTGCATAATTGCTGTGGTAATTCCAGTCTTTTTTTCTCATGGCAACACCGAGGTACAAACTTTTGTCTCTCATGTAAGGCATGGGAGTGTTTTCGTGAAGAAGAATCGGGATGACATTGGCTTCCACTACTTCATCAAAATATTGTCTTACAAATTCTTTCTGTTTGGCGGTGAGATTTTTTGAAGTTTTAATAAAGACTTTCTGCTCTGCCATTTCAAACTGAATCTTTTTCCAGGTTTTGTCAAAGTTTGCTTGTTGGGTAATTACAATCTCATTAATTCTCTGAAGAATTTTCGATGGTGGTTGATAAAATGATTCGGCAATTACTTTTTCTTTAAAGTCCATCGCACGCTTCAGACCAGCAACACGCACTCTGAAAAACTCATCCAGATTATTTGAGAAAATCCCAAGAAAACGAATTCTGAGATGAAGCGGCACGTTTTCGTCCATTGCTTCCTGTAAAACTCTTTCGTTAAATGCTAACCAGGTAACATCTCTGGGATTAAAATGTAAAGACATATTTGTGTGTAAAATTTATCAAAAATACTAATAAAACTTATTGATTATCGAGATCTAAAGTTAATTCTTAATTAAATTTTTAGTTGAAGCAAAAGAAGTTTTCATCTGAAATATTTCATATTATAATTTTATAGTATGTTAAAGTTTAAATTTTTGTTTTTTTATTTATTGTTATTAAGTGGTGGTATTATTGTTAAATTATTTAAAAAATGTTTTTTTTGATGTTTATTATATAACTGTAGTTATTTATTGTTTTAAATTATATTATTTGTTTGTTTTTAAGTTTTTTGGGAGCTATTGTATAAAATATTTACTTTAGTAGATTAAATTAATTAAAATGAAAAAATATCTACTATTTCTTGCAATTTTGATGATTGCACATGTTGATGGACAACGATTCTGTGGGACAGATGAGAAAATGAAGGAGTTTTTTGCAAATAACCCGGATGCGTTAGCAAAAAAACAGGATTTAAGGAATTATTTAACGACTAAAAATACATCTGCTAAAAATACGCAAACAGTTGTAACTATTCCTGTTGTGGTACATGTTGTGTATAAAAATGCAGATCAAAATATTTCTGACGCTCAGATTGCTTCGCAAATTGCAGTACTTAATGCTGACTTTAGAAAATTAAATACAGATTATAACTTTGTTGTTCCTGATGCGTTTAAACCTTTTGGCGCTGATATGGAACTGGTTTTCTGTTTAGCAACAGTGAAAAGTGATGGAACTCCTACGACAGGTATAGAAAGAAAGTCTGTGGCTTCTAGTTTTAACTTTCCAAATAATTATTATAAAACTTCAGGACTTGTCGCTTGGGATCCAACAAAATATTTAAATATTTGGGTAGGAGATATGCCAAATCCTTATTTAGGTTGGGCGTATTTGCCGGATGCAGCGGGAATGGCTTTTGATGGATTAGCGATAGGCTTTAATTATTTTGGAACCACTGGAGCAGCTGTATCTCCTTATGATGGAGGTAGAACGGCTACGCATGAAATTGGACATTATTTTGGGCTTCTTCATCCTTGGGGTGAAGATGACAGTCTTTGTGGAACACCTGATAATGATGACGGATGTGCAGATACACCTGCTATTGATAATCCTCACGGAGGAGGAAATGTTTTTCCGGATAATTCAAATATGTGTAATCCAACAGCAAATGGAGCAATGTTTATGAATTTTATGGATTATGTAACAGATACAGAAATGGCATTGTTTACAAATGATCAGAAAACAATCAAATCAAATACAATGTCTGGGCCTAGAGCCAGTCTTTTAAATTCTAATGCATGTACCTTTTTGTCAGTTAATGAAGTTGAAAAAGCAAATTCAATAAATTTATTTCCAAACCCTACAACACAATATATTTCAATAGCATCACCATTAGTTAAAATTAATGAAGTAGAAATATTTAATGCTGAAGGAAGATTGATTAAAAAAGCGTTCATTAAAAATGAAACTGATAAAATTGATGTGAAAGATTTTGCTGACGGAGTTTACTATGTAAGAACTTACAATGATAAAAACTTCATCAAGTCTATGAAATTTATCAAAAAATAAGTGAAAATATTTCCAGCTTTTACTAAAACAAAACTTCGATATAATCGGAGTTTTTGTTTTTTATGTCAATTTGTCACAAAAATTCTAATGGTACAGAAATTGAGAAATTGAGAATGTAATTAAATTTAAAAATTAGAAAAAATATAAATATTATGAGTAAAATTATCGGAATTGACTTAGGTACAACCAACTCTTGCGTTGCAGTAATGGAAGGTAAAGATGCTGTAGTTATCCCTAATGCAGAAGGTAAAAGAACAACTCCTTCTATTGTAGCGTTTACAGAAGATGGTGAAAGAAAAGTAGGAGATCCTGCAAAAAGACAGGCTGTAACAAATCCAAAGAAAACGGTATATTCTATCAAAAGATTTATCGGTACACACTTCAAAGAAGATGCTAAAGAAATCTCTAGAGTACCTTATGAAGTAGTAGCTGGACCAAACGATACTGTAAAAGTAAAAATCGACGACAGAGAATATACGCCACAGGAAATTTCTGCAATGACTCTTCAAAAAATGAAGAAAACTGCTGAAGATTACCTTGGACAGGAAGTAACAAGAGCGGTAATTACTGTTCCGGCTTACTTTAACGATGCTCAAAGACAGGCTACAAAAGAAGCAGGAGAAATTGCAGGTCTTAAAGTAGAAAGAATTATCAACGAGCCTACAGCAGCAGCTTTGGCTTATGGTATGGATAAATCTCACAAAGACCAGAAAATCGCAGTTTACGATTTAGGTGGTGGTACTTTTGATGTTTCTATCCTAGATTTAGGAGATGGAGTTTTTGAAGTATTGTCTACAAATGGTGATACACACTTAGGAGGTGATGACTTTGATGATGTAATTATCAACTGGATGGCAGACGAATTCAAAGCTGAAGAAGGTGTTGACTTGAAATCTGATGCAATTGCATTACAAAGATTGAAAGAAGCAGCTGAAAAAGCAAAAATTGAATTGTCTTCTTCTCCTCAGACTGAAATCAACCTTCCTTATATCACAGCTACAGCTACAGGTCCTAAACACTTAGTAAAGACTTTAACTAAAGCTAAATTTGAGCAGTTATCTGCAGACTTGGTAAGAAGATCTATGGAGCCTTGTAAAAAAGCGCTTTCTGATGCGGGTCTTTCTATCTCAGATATCGACGAAGTAATCTTGGTAGGTGGTTCTACAAGAATCCCGATCATTCAGGAAGAAGTTGAGAAATTCTTCGGTAAAAAACCTTCTAAAGGAGTTAACCCGGATGAGGTTGTAGCAATTGGTGCAGCGATCCAAGGTGGAGTTTTAACTGGAGACGTAACAGACGTTCTTTTGTTAGACGTTACACCACTTTCTTTAGGTATTGAAACAATGGGTTCTGTTTTCACTAAATTAATTGATGCGAACACTACGATCCCAACTAAAAAATCTGAAGTATTCTCTACAGCATCTGACAACCAGCCGGCTGTAAGCATCAGAGTAGGACAAGGTGAAAGACCAATGTTCAACGATAACAAAGAAATCGGTAGATTCGACCTTACAGATATTCCACCAGCACAAAGAGGAGTTCCTCAAATTGAAGTAACTTTCGACATCGATGCAAACGGAATCTTGAGCGTTTCTGCTAAAGATAAAGGAACTGGTAAAGAGCAGTCTATTAAAATTCAGGCTTCTTCAGGTCTTTCTGACGAAGAAATCGAAAGAATGAAAAAAGAAGCTCAGGAAAATTCTGCAGCAGATAACAAGAGAAAAGAAGAAGTTGAAATCTTCAATAAAGCTGACGGATTGATCTTCCAAACTGAAAAGCAATTGAAAGAGTTTGGTGATAAATTATCTGCAGACAAAAAAGCAGCAATTGAAACTGCTCACACAGAATTGAAAGCAGCTTTCGAAGCTAAAAACGGAGATGATGTGAAAGCTAAAACAGAAGCTTTAGACGCAGCTTGGATGGCAGCTTCAGAAGAAATGTATGCACAAGGACAAGGTGCAGATGCAGGAGCTCAACAAACTCAAGGTAATGCAAACGGAGCAGAAGATGTTCAGGATGCAGACTTCGAAGAAGTAAAGTAATTATTGATTAGCAATAATCGCTAAATATTATAAACCGCTTTAGACATAGTTTAAAGCGGTTTTTTTATGCTTTAAATTCTAAAATATTCAATGTCAGTAACAGATTTCTCAGAGTGGTCTTGATTTTGCAAAAAGAAGTAGTTACTGAAGATATCATAGTTTTCTTTTTAAATTATAGCAAATCAAAAGACCATTTTATGAACCGTAAAGAATTTCTCAGACATTCACTTTTAGGAATGGGAGCATTGTATTTCACAAGCTTTTCATCAGTTTTGTTTGCAAAAAATAATGAAGCTAAAGTAGAGATGGAAAACTTAGAAATTGATAATGTTATTATTGGTTCCGGTTACGGTGGAGCTGTTGCTGCGCTGCGTTTGGCAGAATCCGGACATGAGGTGACGATCTTGGAAATGGGTCTTAATTGGAAAAACTCGGGGGAAAAGTTTTCTCCAATGATTAGCCCCGGAAAATCTGCAGCTTGGTTAAGAACTAAAACGATTGCCCCATTTTTTAATATTTTCAATACCAAAAAATATACAGGAACGCTTGATCGATGGGATTTTAGCAATATCAAGATCTGGATGGGAAGAGGAGTTGGCGGAGGTTCTCTTGTCAACGGAGGAATGGCTGTTTTACCAAAAAAAGATTACTTCAGAGAAATATTTCCAGAACTGAGTACTGAAGATTTTTACGGAAAATATTTTCCGTTGGCTGAAAAGGAGCTTGAGGTGAATTCTGCAGATGAAAAATTTCTCGAAAACTGCAGTTTCTATAAATTCAATAAAGTGGGTGAGCAAGAAGCTCATAAAGCAGGATTTAAAACGGTGCGTGTTCCCAATGTTTATGATTTTAAATACATGGAAGATGAGTACGAAAATAAAGTTCCACGCTCGGCTCTTGCAGGTGAAGTAATTTATGGAAACAATTACGGTAAGAAATCTTTAGACAAAACCTACCTTAAAAAAGCCCAAGAAACGGGTAAAGTTCATATTCATGATTTGCATAGAGTTGAAAGTATAACAAAAGCTTCAGATAATACCTACATTCTAGAAGTTATCCAAACAAATACTCTTGGTGAGACGGTTGCAAAAAAGAATATCGTTTGCAAAAAACTGTTTTTATGCGCCGGTACAATGGGAACTTTAGAATTACTTTTAAAATCATCAAACGATAACAAATTAACCTTAAATTCTGACGTAGGGCAAAACTGGGGCAATAATGGAAATTTCATGACCGGCAGAAATTTTGTCAAAACATTTTCCGGTGGAACTGGTGTAAATCATTCTACGATCCCTGTTGGAGGAATTGATAATTGGAATGATAAAGAACATCCGTTTTTTACAGAAATTGCTCCGCTTCCGATGGGGATGGATGTGGCTACCTCACTTTATTTAATGATCAGTCCGGTGCCCGAAAAAGGTGTTGTGTTTTTTGATCCGGTTTCTAGAAAAATAGATTTAAAATGGTCTGCAGATAACGTAGCTCTTGCCAGAAAAAATGCAGAATATTTTATTAAAACAATGAATAAAGCAAACGGAGGAACAAGAGCGCACTTGCTTTTTAATAACGGATTCGGAGCCGATATTTGTTACCATCCATTGGGCGGTGCTGTATTGGGAAAAGCAACAGATATGAAAGGCAGACTTAGAGGATCTGAAAATCTTTATATCATTGATGGATCTTTAATTCCCGGAACTATTGGTGTTAATCCGTTTTTAACGATCACTGCGTTGGCAGAATATTGTATTGAGCATATTATTTCTGAAGATTATTCATAAGGTTTAATTATCGTTTCGATATTTAGAAAATATTTATAACTAAAAGCGGATGTTTATCATTGTAAACATCCGCTTTTTTTATTTCTATTAAAAATTAGTTTGCTTTAGTAGCCATTGAAACTGTGGCAGTCAAATCATCTCTTTTTAGAGTTACAGAGCTTGCTTTTCCATCTTTAAAATCGAATTTTAAAAGGTTAGGATAATCTGTGATTTTGAATAATCCGTTTTTCAGATAAACCAGTTCATTATCATTTTTTCCTTTAAAATGGTCTAAAAGTTCCGACTCTACATAAAGACGGTTGTTTTTTTCTATTATTTTGGTTTCCATTCCTTGTGCGAAAAGAAAATCATCATACGTCCCAATAAGTTGCTTTTTTAGACTTGCAGGGATTTCCTGAGTTTTTTCATTCATTGTTTTTCCTTCCCAATTCATTACAGATAAGATTGTTTTTTGTGTTGCTCCCATCACAGGAAAACGATTCGGTTTTTCACCATTGGCAAGAAATGCAAAACCATTTCCATCTTTCATTGTTCCCATCACGGTTCCTCCAACTCCGGTATTTGAACCATTACAGGTAAACCAATCATAATTATTGTATCCAAAAGATTTTTGCCATCCGTAGCTCCATCCACCAACTGCGTTTTTTAAAGCGGTTACTGCAGTTGCTTTTTTGGCTACATTGTGAGAAATTACTTTGTTGTTTTTATTGAGCAAAGCATTTTGCATTTCGATAGCTATTTTAGCTAAATCAGTTGGGGTAGACCATAATCCTGATGCTCCAACTTGTGGTGTAATTGGCAGACCCGTTTTTATTACTTTTCCGTCTTTGTCGTGAACTGATGCAATATTCGTTAGAAATCCTTTTTCATTAGGCTGAATCATGGTTGTGTTTTTTAATCCAAGAGGAGAAAAAATATACTCTTTTGCAAGCTCAGCAATCGGTTTATTGAAAGTATCTTCCAATGCCATTTGAATGATCGTGTAACCACCACCGCTGTATTGCCAATCGGTTCCCGGCTCAAAGGTGAATTCAATTTCTTTATCATATCTCGGGATTTTTCCCAAAAGACTTTCTTCCAGTGTAGGAATTTTTTCACCTTCGTAATGGTCTTCGAAACCGCTTTGAGTAGTTCCTGCAGTGTGATTTAGAAACTGTTTCCAAGTCGGACTGTTGTTTTCCGTGAATTTACTTTTTGGCAAGTGCCATCTTTTTAGAGATTTGCCAATCGGTTCATTTAGATTAATTAAACCTTTTTCTTCCAAAATAAAACAGAGAAGCGCAGTGATCGGTTTGGAAATAGAAGCCGTAGAAAACGCCGTATTTTCATTGATCTTTTCAGAAGAATTTGCCGACTTCTGACCAAATTGTTTAGAGTAAACAATCTTATAATTTTCAAAAACAACCACGCTAAATCCCGGAAGTTTATATTTTTCTAATTTCTCTTCAATTTTCAGACTGTCGGTAAGAAATTTATAGTCTTTTTTCTGAGCAAAAATCTGGAAGCTTGCCATTAATAATAAGAAGAAACTGATGTTAAATATTGTTTTCATTGTATCGTTATTTAAGGTTTAGGTAAAAATTTATTTCAAGATATTTTCATAGATGACGTTCAACAGATTCTGTCTCATTTTCGAATCTCTTTTATTTAAAAGGATGATAATTCCCCAGTTTTTGGCTCTATTGTAACAGATAATTGATGATTGTCCCATAGAATCTCCGGATTTCAGATAAATGGTGTCTCCGTCTTTTGTATTGATGTTGAATCCCAATCCCATTTCTCGTTTAGCATCTTTATAATAAACTTTTTCTGCAATTAATGCCGCATCTGATATTTGATTCCCGCTGTTTAAAAGGACTTTCATATATTTAACCATATCAGAAGTATTAGACTTTACCAATCCTGCTGGTGCAGTAACATTCCATAAGAAAAACTCTTGAGCTCCGCCATCGGGATTATAGCCTGTTGTGATATTTTTCACCTTGAAATCTTTTGTTAAAGTTTGGTTCATTTTTGCCGGCTTCAATATTTTTTCGCGGATAATCTCGTCATAACTTTTGCCATATACTTTCTCTAAAATCTGTCCAAGTAGCGTAAAATTGACGGTAGAATATCGAAAACTTCCATAATCAATAAGGTCTGTGCAGTTATTGATCATCGTTGCTAATGATTGTTCTGTTACGCTGCTTACTGGTTGTTGCGAATTGACTTCTATTAATTTTTGAAAATCGATGTCAGGTAATCCCGATTGATGTGATGCCAAATCTGAAATTTTAATTTTATTCTGAAGGTTTTTCTGTAAAACATATTGTTTTGGCAGATAGCTATCGATGTAATCATCCAGTTTAAGTTTCTTTTCAACAGCGGCTTGCGCAATCATATTTCCCGTTAATAATTTAGTAATAGAAGCAATTTCGAAAATCGAATTTTTATTGATATTCGTTGTACTTTCTTTACTCAGTTTGCCGTACGATGTGTAGAATTCTTTGTTGTTATTAATGAAGCCAATGCTAATACCAACGTCAGGATTTTTTTGATAATTGTCTTTAATAATTGAATCGATTTTTTTAGAAAGATCCTGTCCGAAAGTAAAGTTGCAGATCAATAATGCTACAGCTAAGAAGGTGAATGATGTTTTCATTGTATCGTTATTTAAGGTTTGATAAATATTTCGATACAAAGATGTGGAAGAGCAGGATCTTATACGACCGAATAAATGTATTCGGCCTTATTTCGATGAAAAAATTGGTATGAGTAATAAATTAGAAAGTACGAGTAATTACAAACGATTGTTTTACACTGCTTTACGATAAGCTGTTGGCGTGTTTCCGGTTTGTTTTTTAAAAGCTGTGTTGAAAGAAGATTTGGAATTAAAACCAACTTCATACAAAATTTCAAGAATGGTAACCTTCGATTTTGATGAATCTTTTAGAATTTCCATGGCATTTTCAATTCGGTACGTATTGACGAAATCATAAAAATGTTGTCCTAATTGATGATTGATTAAAACGGATAATTCACGAACAGGAACATTGATCTCTTTTGAAATATCCTGAATCTTTAAATCCGGATTAAGAAACGGCTTTTCATCAGTCATGTATTTTTTAAGCTTCAATAGATCTTCATTCAGTGTTTCCGGTTCTATTGTTTTTTCTTCCAAAGGAAAATCGGAAACAAGCTTCATTTTTGAATCGATATTTCTGAAAAGTCCAGGATTATTGAGTGCTTTATACAAGTACCAACAAGTGATAAAAGGTTGGGACAAGAGAATTCCTATCTTGATCCAATCCGAAATGTAAGGATAATCAGAAAATTTGAAAATATTTTTGAAAATAACAATCAGATAAAGAGCCGTCAAAACGCTGGTAAGCTGAAACAGCCATTGGTAAGAATGAAGATTTCCACCTGAATTATTTTCCAGATAAAGTTTTTTAGCCCTTTTCAATAACAGAAAAATTCCTGTAAAATATACCAAAACCTGAAGATGAAACAACCAATGAGTCAACTGTAGCTCTATCATATTTTGGCGATTGATGATAAAATTGAGCTTAGCATCTATATCTACCAAATAAAATCGGGGCAATAACGCAAGATTGACAATAAGGAACGGAAGCAGGTGAAGAAGATATTTCGGCTTCCATCTAAAATCTGAATAACAAACCGACAAAACATAAAGATAAAAAGCAGGAATTTGCATATAAGACAGTGTCGTTCTAAATATTCCCAGATTTGAAGGACCATTTGTAAAGTGACTGATCAATGGTTCGCTGGTATCAATAGCAGTTATGATAAGAAAAAAAGCGAAAATACGGTTGCTGGTTTTGTGTTTTGTACTGACCGTCAGCATGAAAAATGCCAAAAAAAATGAAATGAACAGCGAGATGCCCGTTACAATATTTAAGAAATTATCCATTCGCCAGATCTCTTTTAGATTATAGTTTTTTGTGCTGTAAATATAAATGAATTGCCAATAGATACCACACTCATATTTCCAAAATTTTATGGATAATAAAACCTGAGTCTAAATGGTATGAATTATTTGTTTTTTTAATACTTAATAATTTAAACCGCAAAAGAAACAAAAGATGATAGACTGTTTTTAGACAATCAAAAGTTTACAAAATAGATGTTAATCATGCTTAGTTTTGCAAGCTTTTGAATTTCTATTTTTCAATCATTTCTTTTGATGCTTTTGCGGTAAATAAAAATATTTTAAAATGAATAAGCTTCTTTTTTCAAAGTTAAATCCAGGTTTTATTGTCATAAGCTGCTTCCCAGAAATAATATTCCATTCGGGATGAGGTTAGAAATGCCTCTGTCATTTTTTCTCTAATCGCAGGAGTTGTAGAAGCGGCTACCTCATCGCAGATATTGATCGCCTGTTGTACGGCTTCTGCAAATTCTTCACCGCCATACGTTTCGATCCATTTTTGGTAAGGATTATTTTCAGATTGTATGGTATTGTAAATGTGGTTTCCTACTTTTTTATAGATCCAAAAACAAGGCAATACTGCCGCCATCGCTATTTCTACGGAATCTAGTGCAGCGGTACTTTTAAGAAAGTGCACATAATGATGACAGACCGGCTGCATTGTACCTTTATCTATTAAGCCAAAATCTTTAAAATAAGATTCATGAAGTGCATTTTCGACGATAATTGCTGTTTCTGCATATTTCAGATATTGCAAGGTATTACTGATATCATGCGCTCTTGCTGCAATCAACGCCAATGCTCTTCCAAAATGCTCGAGATATAAAGAATCCTGAGCCATGTAAAACTGAAATTTTTCTTTGGGAAGACTTCCATCTGCCAATTGAGAAACAAAAGGCATGGTAAGAATGGCTTGGTATCGTTCTTCAGTTTGTTTCCAGGTTAATTCAGACCAACTCATTTTTAATTATTTTATGAGGATTAAAAAAGTGATTAAGAGGACCATTTCCTTTTCCGACGACAACATCTTTTCCGTTTTTAATAGCTTCAAAAACATATTGTTGTGCCAATTCAACCGCATTAAATAAATTTTCTCCTCGTGCTATAAAAGCAGCAATTGCCGAAGAAAGCGTACAGCCGGAACCGTGGGTATTATTCGTAGCAAATTTTATAGTTTCAAAACTAGATTGTTTACCGTTTTCTTCAAACAATAATGAAGTAACAGTTGGTAATTCCTGATGTCCACCTTTAAGAAGAATATTTTTACAGCCTGATCTTAAGATCTTTTCACCCGCAATTTTCATATCTTCTAACGTTTTAACCTCCATTTTTGCCAATATAGAAGCTTCATCCATATTCGGGGTGATAATTTCTGCGATGGGAAATAATTGTTCAATAATGGTTTGAATGGTTTCTTCTTCAATCAAACGATGTCCGCTTGTGGCAACCATGACAGGATCAAATACAATGGGGATTTTTGGATATTTACTTAAAGTTTTCACAATAGTTTCAACTAATTGAGACGTATGAACCATTCCAATTTTAATGGCATCCGGAAAAATATCGTCGAGTACAGCTTCTATTTGATCTGCAACAGCCTCCATAGAAACAGGATATATTTTTCTCACACCCATTGTATTTTGAACTGGAAGTGCAGTAAGTACAGATGTTGCATAACATCCCAAAGCTGAAAATGTTTTGATGTCTGCCTGTATTCCTGCGCCACCACTGCCGTCAAAACCTGCAATTGTAAGAACGGTAGGATAAGTATATTTTTTCATTTTACTATTTCATTTTTAATTTCGTAGGCTGCTTTTTCAGGATCTTTGGCACTGCAAATCGCAGATACAACAGCTAAAGCATCTGCTCCGGCTTTTATAATGGAGGCTGCATTTGAGGAGTTGATATTTCCGATTGCAACGAGTGGTTTGTCTGTAAGAGATCTTATTTTTGATAAACCTTCCAGTCCCCATTCTGTCACTGTATCTTTTTTGGTGTCAGTACTAAATATCGGACTGATCCCTAGATAATCTGACAATTCTGTGTTTATACTTTCAAGTTGACTGAGATATTCAATGGAATATCCGATCATTTTATCTTTAAAGAACACTTCATTTCTGAGGCTTGCCGGAGATTTATCATTATTTCCGACATGAATTCCTGCTGAACCAATTTTTTCAGCAACCTCAAAATGATCATTAATAATAATCGGAATATTGTATTTATTGGTAATCTCTTTTAATGCAAATGCTTTCCGAAGAAAATCTTCTGTTGAGGTATTTTTTTCACGCAACTGAATAATATCAACACCACCTAAAATCGATTTTTCTGCAACTTCAAGAAAGTTTTTTCCTAAACAATCTTTCTCTGAAATTACCAAATACAACTGATAAGGAAATGATGGTTTTAAAATCATTGTTTTATTATTTTTAAATGATTATAAAACTCATCTTCTGTAATATTGTATAGTTTATCAATGATATTGAGTTGTAAACTTCCCGGACCTGCACTTTTTTGAGCTGCTATTTCTCCTGCGATGCCCAATAAACTCATTGCTGCAATAATAGCTTCAGTTTTGTTATCTATAACTCCGATAAAAGAACCAATTAATGCAGTTGCTGTACAACCCAATCCGGTGACTTTGGTCATCATCGGATGACCATTTTTTAAATGAATTTCTTGATTTTCACTAATGATTATATCGGTTTCTCCTGAAATACAAACTAATGATTTGTGGTTTTGAACTAATATTTTGGCAGCTTCTACAGCTTCATTACTTTTTGCTGTACTGTCAACTCCTTTTGTAATGGTTTTACTGGCTTTTGAAAGAGCGATAATTTCAGAAGCATTTCCTCTGATAACGGTCGGGTTTAAAGAAAGAATCTTACTTAAAACCGAATCACGGTAAGATGTTGCTCCGGCTCCAACAGGATCTAAAATCCAGGGTTTGTTTAATTCATTCGCTTTTTTTGCAGCCAAAAGCATTGATTCTTCCCAATATTCATCAACTGTACCGATATTGATAACCAGTGAGTGAGAAATATTTACCATTTCTTCCACTTCAGATTTTGCATGAGCCATTATTGGTGATGCGCCAATTGCTAAAACCGCATTGGCAGTGTTGTTCATTACTACATAATTGGTGATACTGTGAACAAGGGGAGAAGTGTTGCGTACCTTAAGGATGTTATTCCAAAGATTATTTTCCATTCTAATATTTTTATCAATAAAAGCTTTAGGATAAATCCGGAACAACAGTCATCATTTAAGAAGATGACATATTACTTTTCCCTACGTCGGTGTAAGCCGTATCAGGTTCAAAGGGACTCTCTCAATTCTTTTCAGAATACCCCTAAAGCGTACACAAAAGTATTGAAAAATATTTTTTTAACCGCAAAAGTGACAAAAGATTTTTATGATGGTATTAAATTATTCAAAAGTTAGCAAAACAATTATTAAATGAAAATTTTACATTTTGTAAACTGTTGAATTTCTCTTAAAAAAAAACAAAACACCCTAAAACAAGATGCTTCAGAGTGCTTTTATTTATAATAACTGATAAAATGTTAAGCCGTTAGTTTTTCGATTTTAACAAGTACATCATCGATGTCAAATGGTTTAGAAATAAATTCATCAGCATTGCAAGAATTGATTACATTCTCTGCTTTTGCATGAGCACTTATAATCATTACTGGAATTTTTGAAGTAGCCTCGTTTTCTTTTATTTGATTGCATAAATCGGTTCCTGAACCATCGGGTAATCTTACATCTAAAATAAAAACATCCGGAACAACCGATTGATCTCTATTGTTGAAGGCTTCAACGGTTGCAAATGAACGTACGTCATAATTTTCGAATGACAGGAGCAATTGTAATGCATCTCTGATGCCTGTCTCATCTTCTACGATAAAAATTGTTTTCATACGTCTTGCTTGGCAAAAACAAAGCCAATATTGAGATTGTGTGAAAATATTTCGAAACAAATTAGTATCAAATCTGCATGTATAAGTTTGAAAATCTTTTCTTTTTTGAAAAAATATAGCTTAAAAGTTGGCTTTAAATAAATTATTTGCCAGTATTTCTTTTTAAAGAGATTTGAGCAGGTAACAGCAGGATAGCAGAAATTTTCGATAAGTATACTTTTATAAAAATAAAAATATGAGAAATATCATGTCTTTCCAGATTTAACTTTTCTTACGTTTTAATTTACGAGAAAGTATAAAAGTAATAATTATTAATCACCAGTCACGAAATGAAGAAATCTATAATAACTCTTGGTATTTTACTAAGTACCACAAGTTTTATCTTCGCACAGGAAAAACAATCTACCAATAAGGCCACGGATAGTACAAAATCTAAAACAAAGGAGATAGAGGAAGTAGTCGTTATTGCTTATGGTACACAAAAAAAAGGAGAAGTTACCGGTTCTGTCGGAAAAGTGAATGTTTCAAGTTTTAAAGATCGTCCTATTTCACGGGTTGATCAGGCATTAACCGGACAGATTGCGGGTGTTAAAACCCGTGCTACTTCAGGAAAACCGGGAGAGCCGTTAGAAATCAGGGTGCGTGGTTCAGCTTCTATCGCAGCAAGCAATTCTCCTCTTTATGTAGTTGATGGAATGGTAGCGGATGATATGGCCAATATTTCTCCGGATGATGTGCAATCGATTGAAGTGCTGAAAGATGCCGCATCTACAGCAATGTACGGATCACGAGGTTCTAACGGAATTGTGATTGTAACAACCAAAAAAGGAGTTTCTGGAAAGCCATCGTTCTCATTTTCTCAGTATTATGGGGTTCAAACTATTGAAAAAAAGCTGGACATCATGAACAGTGCAGAATGGATTGATTATGCAACCGAGTCTATTAATAAAAGATGGGTGGCTTTATCTCCTGGTAATTCAGCTTCTGATAGTTATGCAGTGAGAGCAAATTATTTTAATCTGGCAAATACTACTGATTATAATTTAGCAAATATTACTTATATGGTAGACCCGAGATGGGGAACCGATCAGGTTGCGAATATTGATTGGCAGGATGCTTTTTATCGTCCGGCCGCAATTCAGAATTATCAGTTATCGGTAAGAGGAGGAAGTCAGAATGTAAAATACGCAATTTCGGCTGCCTATTTTGATAAGGAAGGTATGGCACTAAATACAGGTTTTAACAGATTTAATTTAAGTGCAGTTATTGATGTCAATATTTCGGATAAATGGAAAGCGGGAATTACTTTACGACCAAGTTATTCTCAAAGTTACGGAGCTGCAGTAGACGGAAAAGACAATGAAGCGCATAAAATGCTTTCTATGGTTCCTGTAGCAGAATTATCTGCAGGTCTTTATACCAATTTCTGGAAAAACATAAGATACAGATGGGCAGGCTCTACAGTAAGCCCGATCGGAACTTTAGAAAATACAACCAATGATACCAATGAGTTCAGATTGTTGTCTACGATGTACATGTCTTATGATATTTTGCCGGGTTTAAATTTTAAAATTTCGGGTGGTGCTACTAATAATTTTAATATCAATACGGGTTACATTCCAACTTTCAATTTGGTTACCAATATTCCGGGGCAAGTAAGTATTGCGAGCAGAAGAACAGTAAATTATAACCGATATTTAGGAGAAGCTTTATTAAATTATAAAAAGACCTTCGGAAGTCATAGTATCGCCGCTCTTGCCGGGTATAGTGCAGAAAATTACAGAACGACTTCGCAATACAACCGTAATAAAGGTTTTGCGAATGATGATTTGAAAACGTTTAATTTCACTCAGTCTGCATCGGTATTAAATTCAGAATATACGGCGTCAGAACAGATGCTGATTTCATTATTTGGTCGTGTAAACTATGATTACCAAAAGAAATATATGTTATTTGCAAGTATACGTAGAGATGGTTCTTCCAGATTTGGTTGGGATAATCTTTACGGAACTTTTGCAGCATTTGGTGGAGCTTGGAAAATGGATGAAGAAGAATTTCTTAAGGATAAAACCTGGCTGAGCAACTTGAAACTAAGATACAGTTGGGGAGAAAACGGGAATAATAACATTGGAGATTACCGAGCTTTTGGAACATTAGCCGGAGGTAATTATTCATTTGGTGGAGGCTTATCAAACGGTTTAGTACCCAGTACGATTCGTAATCCGAATTTAACCTGGGAAAAAACACAGTCTTCAGATTTTGGTTTTGAATTAGGTTTATTCAACAGAATTGATTTTACAGCAGATTACTACATCAAAAAAACCAATGATCTTCTTTTGCAGCAGCCAATTCCTTACACAACAGGCTACAATATTATGTGGAAGAATGTAGGTTCTGTTGAAAACAAAGGTTTAGAATTCGAACTAAGTACAAAAAACTTAACGGGAGCATTTAAATGGAATACTTCGGCGAATATTGCCTTCAATAATAATAAAGTTTTACAATTGGGAAGTGATAACGCGCCTATTTATACAGGTTTTAGCAGCAGCACCAATATAATTAAGGTAGGAGAAGAGCTCAATTCATTTTATTTATATGAAGCGATTGGGGTGCTTTCGACTTCAGATATTAATAATTCAGCAGTTGCCAAAACAACTGGAGCGATTGCAGGAGACGTTAAATACAGAGATTTTAACGGTGATGGAAAAATTGACGAAAATGACCGTCATATTATCGGAAGTCCTACTCCTGATTATTATTGGGGTTTTACCAATACATTTTCTTACAAAGGTTTTGATCTTTCTGTGTTTTTTCAGGGGCAGAAAGGAGGATATAGCTATGCATTGCTTGGACGTGCAATTGACCGTACCGGAATGGGAACTACAACTAACGTAATGGGGAACTGGGCAAATCGTTGGCGTTCTGATGCTGATCCTGGAGACGGAAAAACACCAAGATTAGACGGTACTACAGGAAGCCTTTTAGATACAAGATGGTTGTATGATGCAACTTACATTCAACTGAAAAATGTGACTTTAGGATATAATTTTGAACAGGAATTAGTGAAAAAATTAAAAATTTCTAATCTAAGAGTGTATGTCAGCTTAGAAAATGTCTGGAGAAAAGATCATTATTACGGTGGTTACAATCCGGAATCTGTACAATCAGACGGTACCGATTACGGAGCATATCCTAATTCAAAAGTATATATGATGGGCTTAAACTTTAACTTCTAAATTTTTAAAAATGAAAATCACTTATAAAAAAAATACGTCTTTCTTAAATATGAAATCTCTCACAAAAGCCTTGGTATGTGGAACGATGATGTTGGGAATGTTGAGTTGTGAAGACGATTTAAGACTCGAACCGGAAAATAATATTACCCAAAATTCTTTTTATACGACAGAATTACAGATTCAGCAGGCGTTGTCTGGAGTATATTCTGCGATGATAAATTCGTCATCGAGAGGCGGCTATGATGTTAATTTTTATTTATTGGCATCTGAAGTGCGTTCTAATAATTTTAATGCAATTTCACAAAACGGAAATAGAGATTATTACGCCATCAACCGTTTTCAGGATACTTCTTCTACAGAAGAAATGGAAATTCTTTGGGAAGATGCTTATCAGCAGATTTCTTACGCTAATATGCTTTTATCAAGAATTGATGCAGTACCTTTTGCAGTTGCGGCAACAAAGGAACAGTATCGATCTGAAGCCCGTTTTTTAAGAGCTTATGCTTATTTTGAGCTTATGCGAAGTTTCGGAAAAGTTCCTTTAATCGATCATCCTGTAAGTCCGGAAGAAGCTGCCACAATTCAAAGAACAGATTTGGCAACGCTCTATAATTTCATTACTTCAGAAATTGAATCATCTATCGGAGGTTTAAAAAACACCTATGATAATGCAAATAAAGGAAGAATAACAAAGTCAGCGGCTCATGCCATGTTAGGAAGAATTTATCTTACCGGATCTGGTTATCCGCTCAATAATGGAGCTTATGTTGCGAAAGCAAAAGACCATTTATTTACCGTTATTCAGGGAGAAGGTCAGTTTGTCACCTTTGCGCCTAATTACGCAGATTTATTTAAAAGTGCGAATGATAATAAATACCATATTTTCGAAATTCAGCATATCAGTGGTGGTTTGTCGCAAGGTTCTTATTTACCAAGTTATGTTTCACCAAATTTTGGTGTGACTGATCCTTTTTATAATCCTCAAGGAAGTTTGTTCAGTTCTGCAGAATTAGGTGTTTCACAATCATTGATTGATACTTATGAACCAGGAGATTTGAGACTTCCGTTAACAATTAAAACAAGTTTCATTGCACAAAACGGACAACCAGATCAGGCTAAATTTTTTGTGAAATTCCGTGAAAAAGGAATCGTTTTAACCAATCGTTACGACTGGCCGATTAATTTCCCGATTATACGTTATGCAGATGTACTTTTGATGTACGCGGAGGTTTTAAACAGTCAGGGAAATACAGCTGCTGCAGTTCCATATCTAAACAAAATTCGTCAGAGAGCAGGTCTTACTGCGGTTTCTACATCAATTTCAGCAGCAGATTTCACGACGGCACTTCGTAAAGAAAGAAGAGTAGAATTTGCGGGTGAAGGTGTTTATTGGCATGATTTGGTTCGTTGGAATACGGCTGTAAATGTTATCAATCAAGCTGCAGCAAGTCTTAATTACAACTTTACGATTACGACTAACGATTATCTGTATCAGATTCCTTTATCTCAAATTCAGGTTGCGGGATATGAACAGAATCCTTAATTTTTTTTAAAGTTGATTGACATTTTTTAAAATAAATGTCAATCAACTTTATCTTCATAAAAATAGAAAATCCCGAAGCAAATTTGCCCCGGGATTTTTCGTTATATATAATTTGATTTAGTGTCTTTTAAATAAGATTTCGTCCATTTTTGACTGCTTTACATAGATCTTCTGAAAACTTACCGGCATATATTGATATAACATATTCCATTGGTGAGTGTCGGTTTGTTTTTTAAAACTTCTGAAAGATCTTACAAAAAGATTCTCAATAATCTGTTTTACGTTTTGCGTTCCGTTTCTGTACAACCAGTCCATCATTTTGATGTTGTGATTTACAATATTAATCTTTGATTCCTGCAATAGATTTTTTAAGTGATCTACGGTTGTCTGAATTATTCCTGCAAAATTATCTTGTGCTGAAAGTTGCACGATTTCCTTTTGTAACGAAGGATAGAATACTTTTAAATGTTCAATTGCCCCATTTTCATTAATTACTTTCTTCTCAATATTTTTCATTTTAAATATTTTTCAAAACATTCTTGTATTAGCTAAAAGTGTACCAATTTCTTGATCGAAATGTTAAAAAATTGCTCTTCATGTTAATTTTGTTTTAATTCCAAAGCTTTTGGTAAGTCTTTTATTAATAGTTGTTTCGATGAAATATTATATCTTTGTTTAGTGATTAAATTTATAATGAATTGATTTTTAATACAATTAATTGAGATTGGTTTTTATTGTTTTAAAATGAAACATTTAAATTTTGTAATGAAAATTTTAAATTCAGATTTTGATGAAATTTTTAAATCTCAGGAAATAAAGAAAACTGGCATTCATTTTTTGTAATAATGAAAATTCCAGCAACAAAAATTGATTTCAAGCAAACATTTTTTTAAAGCTTAATCAGCAACGTGTTGCCATCTTTGCTCCTTAAAGACTTTATTCATTTATTAAATCTTTGCGTTTTTTTGAAATAGTATCAATTAAAGATATTCAGTTAAAGAAAAGATGCAATTAGTCGATTTTAATTTCCAGAATAAATATATTTGCAATCCATAAAAATCAGAGATGTTTACAAAAATTGTAGTCCACAGAGTCGGAAATAAAATCAACGGAGAATCACTTATACTTTCACAGGAAGAGCTTCAATTGGATGAAGGCACGGTAGAAATGCTTGAAAATTACTTTTTAGGTTCTTTTAAAACAGAAGAAACTTACCAATTTTACAGCGATTCTTATTTGGTAAACAATCCGGTTTTCAGTTCGGTATCTGAAATTTTTGACGATAAAGCGAAGTTCCTTTGGGAAGCAGAAAATATTGCAAAACATCTTTTCGAAGCTGCAGAAAACCCAAGAGTTCAGGGCGGAGAATTATTCATCGTATTCTTTGAAGACGAAAGAGAAAGTGACGAAAGAGTAGATAAAATAGGGATTTTTAAAACCGAAAAAAGAGATTCTTTCTTAAAGATTTTCCCTAAAAATGGCAGCACCCTGAGCGAAGTCGAAGGATTTGAAATTGAAAAAGATCAGGGAATCAGCCTTTCAAAAATCGATAAAGCAGCCTTAATTTACAATAACAATAAAGAAAGCGGCTATGTACTTTCCGTGGTTGACAACAACAAAAACGGAGATATGTATTACTGGTTTGAAGATTTCTTAAAGGTAAAACAGCGTGATGATGAATATTTTCATACGCAGGAAGCTTTGATGGTTTACAAAGACTATATCACCAAACAGCTTCCTCAGGAATTTGAAGTTTCAAGAGCAGATCAGGCTGATTTTCTGAACCAGTCTATTAATTTCTTTAAAGAAAAAGAAGAGTTTAAACTGGATGAATTTGCTGCTGAGGTTTTGAAAGACGAGCATGTAATTGAAAGTTTTAATAATTATAAAACCGATTACGAACAAGAAATGCAGATCAATATTGCTGAAGAATTCCCGATAAGTGAAGCAGCAGTGAAAAAAACTCAGCGACATTTCAAAAGTATTATTAAATTAGATAAAAATTTCCATATTTACATTCATGGTGATCGAAAAATGCTAGAGCAAGGGCAGGATGAGAAAGGGAAATTTTATATGCTTTATTTTGATAAAGAAGTATAGAGATTAGTTTAAAATAAATTTCGATCATTTTATGGAAAAAAACTACAGATTTATTGCCATCAGTTCGCTGGCAATATCCCTCATTGGTATTTTAAGTTGCTCTTATTCGTTTTACAGGGTATGGAATGGAGCATCGCAGTTTAATACGATTCCTGAAATTTTCCGAATTTTATTTTCATTCAGCACATTAAATCTAGATTTCACCAATCGATTTGAGCATCTTGATATTTGGAATTTTGTCTTTTATCTTTTGCTGTTCATTGGTTCGTTGCAATTTATAAAAACGAAAGGAAGAGAAACCCGCTTCATTGGTTTTGTATTTTCTGTGATTTTTTTTAATGCTATTATTGTGCTTTTACAAAGTACATTTTATAAATTTTTCCTTACAAAATGGCAGGATGTAACATCTCTGCAAATATTTTCTATAATCATCGGTTATCTTGCTTTAATGGGTGTTTTGTATGTAAGTTATCGAGTTTTAAAACTGATTAAAAGCGAAAAAGAAATAGACGTAATAATAACTGAGAACAAAACGATCGTTACAGATACCGGAAAGTGGCAACGTTTTTTTCATTGGGTGGTAGATTTGGCGGTGATGTCGTTAGTTGTGATTCCTGTGATTATAAGTTTAGGATATTGGCTTGCTGATTCTGGAATTTTAGAAGGAAATGAAACGCTTCAAAAGTTTTTTAGAGGAAGATGGTCTTTGTACACTATTATTTTCATATTCATTCTTATTTATTACCCGATTTCAGAGATTCTATTTGGGTCGTCACCCGGAAAGTTTTTAACGGAATCCAGAGTTGTTAATTCAAAAGCAGAATCTCCCAGTTCCTCTACGATATTTTTGAGAACTTTATGCAGGAATATTCCTTTTGATGCGCTGTCTTTTTTCTCAAAAAGAGGATGGCACGATTCGCTTTCAGAAACGTATGTGGTGAAAGAGAAAAGAACCGGCTTTAAAACCAATAAACTGCTTTGGATTTTGCCTGTTTTAGCAATTTATCTTTTGGTAATGTATTTCGGGAAACGATTTTACACAGAATACAAAGCCAATATTGAATTTAATAATACGATGTCTGAAAAATTAAACTTTTTGGAATCTGAAATTAAAAATCCAAACACCAATCAGTTTTTTGTAGTGAACGATGTTGATTATTATGGAAACATAAAGAATTACGGTTTTAAAATCGAGAAAATTGAAGGCAGCAAAATAACGATCAAAAGAATTATTGGTGAATCTCTGTCTGAATCTAGCTTTGAACAGGCAAAATATCTTTATGAGCAACAGAAAGATACCGCAAAAACATTTGTCATCAGAAAATATGATTTGCTCAATATTTTTCCGAATAATCAGGAAGAGCTTTACCGTCCTGTAAAAACATTAGAATTTTTCGAACCAGGAATTCGCTACGGAATTGAAAATGTTTACCATTTTAATGCTCCTTTTTTGAAGGCTCAAATCAGTAAAGATGATAATGATTACACCAATAAAAAAGTGACAATGTATCTTCATAATCTTGGTGCAAGCGGAACAATTACGAATATTAAAAACCAGAATAATGAAATCAGATGGAAAACAAATTTTCCATTAAAAATGAATAATTCTAATTCTTCTCCTGTTGTTATTCAATTGGAAAATTACAATTTCACTGAGGTTAATATTTCGAAAATTGAAGTTCTGGATTCTCTGAATAAAAAGTATTCTTTTATGATAAAAACAGACGGCTTAACGAATGAGATTAGCGAAGTGAAATAATAAATTTTTAGAAAACTTTTTTATTTTAAAATTGTAAATAGTTTATTTATA